>Ga0310694_10000033_pt1 | contig 208208 bp, 210 predicted proteins | sample 174DNAGHGhighgp2_FD_203884 | JGI IMG/M metagenome (GOLD analysis project Ga0310694, IMG submission 203884) | Sheep rumen microbial communities from Palmerston North, Manawatu-Wanganui, New Zealand - 1742 DNA GHGhigh gp2 (v2) (version 2) | ecosystem: Host-associated > Mammals > Digestive...
AATGGCAAGAAGGCACATTTTACACATCAAGTCCGGCAAGGCGCTCGACGACAAAATGTACGGGGTAATAAGCCAGCCGAAGATACCGTCGCCTGACCAGATTGAACCGGGCGAAATCGCCGTCAACTACGCTGACGGTGTAGAAACAATATCAACATTAAGCGTCGGGGTAAACCAAGAGAACGAGATTGAAAGAAAAGTCGTCACGTTCTCGTCAGACCGCGCGCTCTATGACGTGGAGGAAGCCGTCGCTACCGCCATCGTCGGTCTCGACAACAAGATAGAGAACAACGCGCAGGACGTGTCAGGTCAAATCAGTGTCGTGTATGACACCATCAAGAACAAAGAGAAAGTGACGTCAGCGGCGCTGAACGACCTAAACAACAGGAAGGCCAACAAGTCTGACACATACACCAAGACAGAGGTGGACAACCTGCTGAACAATGTCGAGATAGACATCGATGACGCCCTCGACACGGAATCGGAAAACCCGGTACAGAACAAGGTCGTCTCTGAGAATCTGTCAAGGATTGAATTAGTGTCGTCCGCCGCGTTCAACGACTTAAACAGCAAGAAGGCCGACAAGTCGGACACCTACACCAAGACGGAGGTGGACAACATGCTGAACAACTTTGGCATCGAAGTTGACGACGCCCTCGACGCGGAATCGGAAAACCCGGTGCAGAACAAGGTCGTCTCTGAGAATCTGTCAAGGATGGAATTGGTGTCGTCCGCCGCGTTCAACGACTTGAACGACAGGAAACTCGACAGGTCTGAAGCGGACGGGTTTTTGACAGTCGAGTCTGATCCTGTATTCACTTCTTCTGCGGCATACTCGATATCGGAAGAAGACATCAACAGGTGGAATGGCGCAGGTTCTTCAGACCTGATTGTCAGTGCGTTAGTCGGATGGGTTTGCGACACAGATTTCCAGACAATCGTTGATGCCCACAAAGACGGCAGACAAGTGTATTTCCGATATCCAGGAGCGTCGCGTGACAACCATGCCGGACAAACAGTCAACAGTCCGGCACTCATACCGCTTAAAAAAGTCACTGAAGATGACGGTGATGTCGAAGGTGAGGTCGAATTCTCTGCGTCGTGGTTCGAACCGAAATTCGATACATTTGTTCAATATACGATATTTGTGGTCGCTGAAGGAAACGTGGTTTCGCAAAGTTTCACCGCGGCAGACCCGTTGTTGAAGGCGGACTATAACCCCACCAACCCTATATTGTCACTGGACAAGGCAAGTTGCCCGTTTGACTTATCCCTTAACCGCGATTACAGCATAAGGGTTCTCATTCCGGATGAAGCCATTAATACTTCACGGATACGGATACATGATTTCGCCACGTTTGACATCAAAGAGTTTGTCCATACTTTATCGAAAACAGGCGGAAGAATAAGTCTGAAGGAAATCAATATGTCCGGTGGTGAGACCTTAGAACTTGAGTTCGACCCGGATACCGGCCAGTTCATCAGAAAAAACTACATGCGTATCGACGGCGCTGCCGCATCGGACGAATCTGTTTCAGGCGTGTCGTACAATTCTCAGTCACAAAAGATAGTGTTCACCGACAAATCAGGAAGCACCATCGCCGAAATCGACGCGACCGCTTTCATCAAGGACGGCATGGTGAACAGCGCTTCCGTTGTAGATGGAGACATTGTCATAACATTCAACACAGACGCGGGCAAGGATGCTATCCACATACCGCTCAATTCTATTGTGACAGTTGACGCTGAGTTGACGGAGAATGGCACCAACCCGGTCCAGGGCGGCGCTATATACGCAGAGTTGAAGCGTAATGAGCTTGTGGTGTCGTCGGCGTTAAATGACCTTAATGACAGAAAGCTCGATTCGGCCTCCATTGCGGAATGGGCCAAAAGCGATGTCAAACCGACTTACACATATGATGAGGTCGGCGCAATGCCGAACACTACGAAATACGCCGCGTCAATCGGGTATGATTCTGCCACACGCACGTTCTCGCTCTACGATCAGAACAATGTCTCGATGGACAGCACGACACTGCCGGCGGCGACTTCCACGACCATGGGCATGGTCATTGCCGGCAATGACATCAACGTGAATGACGGCGTCATATCACTTGACAAAGAGACAGTCGTCGACGACACGACAATGACTTCGACCAAGCCGGCGACGACAAAGGCGATATATGAAGCCATCGAAGAGGCGGCACGCGTCGCTTCGGCCGGAATAAACCAGAACAAGGACAGCATAACGTCACTCAACACTGAAGTAACAAGACTCAGCAGTCTTATCGAATCTTATCATGACGAACTGGCCACTCTAATCGAGATGGAGGGTGACACTCTTTACATCAACCAATAAAAACAGCAGTCAATATTATGGAACCACTGTATATTTCGAAAATAAGTGCAAAAAAGAGCGGTATCGAGCGCAAAATACTCGACACTAACAAGATAATAAGCGCGACGTATGCCGAACTGTCCACGATGGTGACCAACGAAGCACTTATTCCCGGACAGATGTATCGCATCACGGACTATGTCACAACGGTCAAGTCGACCGAGACTGACGTGCAGAGTGCCGGACATCAGTTCGACATCATCGTCACGGCGCAGTCCTCCACAGACTTCTTCGGCCAGGCAAAGGCGGCGCTGCACGACGGGGACACATATTTCGCCTCAAGCGACCTTTCCAAGTGGGAACTCGGATACAAATTCAAGGCGACAGCAAAATACTCGTGGGCAGATCCGGACAATAGCAAGGGTGTGATATACTACATGAAGGACGACAGAGGAAACAGCGCCCCATATGACTTCAAGAACATAATGTTCCGCAGGTACAAGGCGTCGAATGCCAGCTTTGTCCAGAATACATTCATGAACACAGCCCCCGCCAATGCTGAGACCACTGCCATAACATCGTCAATTACAAGAACATTAGACGGAATGTGGGCGTTTTATAGCGCAGGTTCGAAAATATTTGACCTGATACAAGTTGATCCCGACACTTCCGATTCCATATTCTTGTACACGTGGTCGTCGCTGACTGTCGTTGAAGGTGCGCCTAACTGCGTCGACCTGTCCATCTCCGGGGCGTCAAATGTCCACATCAATTTGGGGGACGATTTTCCGGACACACAAAAACTTCCGAATATCGTTACCGTGTCGTACCCGCCAAACACGTCGTCGCCATACCGTCCGGCGTACACCAACATTCGGCTCAGCGGAAGCAATGTCACATTGTATAGCAACATACAGAAACTTTCCTCCGTCGACATAAACGGGACAGAATCTGTGTTCGTGCATAACGCAACCTCATCGCAAATGTTGAAAGTCGGGGGCTCATTCTCACATTGTCTTATAGTCAACTCGGAAGTGTACTCGCATCCGCTGCTGACTTCTTGCACGTTCTACTCATGTGCCGCAATCACCGCGGTATGCGACGCATCGTATCTGACGATGTCGAATATTGATGAGGGGATAGTGATGGGGTCGTCGCTATACGCATACGGAGGAGACTCCGCTACCCATAGTAAATTCACGGACTTTGCGGCGCCGTCCGACATACAAGGAAATGTGCGGTATCCTGTCGTTGTCCGACTGCCGGACCTCGATGCCACGTCAAGCGGCAACCACCAGAACCTTACGTACACATCAGCATAACAACGAAACGGAATAGATTGTAATGAAAACCATCGGGAAAAAGATATATGCCGACAAAGGCAAATCACTGTATAGGAAGGAAGACGGTTCCGGACCGTTCAAATGCGTGTCATTGGGGTTCGGAATATTCAATAACGGAACTCTGAGGTCTGAGAAGGCCGAAGACTACGAGGAAAGGAAAGACGATAACAATGGCTAAGAACATATTCAAAGTAAGCAAGGAGAGCGACTATGAGATGATGGTGAGGAACAACCTTGTGGTTCCGCATATCGTGCTTATAGAGGAGACGGGTGAGGCGAAAGTCTCCGGACTTTTCAGACAGAAAGACGCCGCAGAGGCCGGCGATCTTGTGTGTTTTGTCAACGGTGTCCCGAGGTTTGTCAGGCCGGAAGGATGGAATGATTCGCTCGCCGAGAAATACGGCCGTCCTGAGGCGATGGTCATCAAGCCGTCGTCTCACACGGAAGACGGGAGGACAGTCTGCATGTCTATCGAACTTCTGACCGACGGCATCAACGGAAAGGTGTCGACAGAGTTCCTTTCATCCGCTGCGGCCACGGAAATCCCGTCATATGACGGCGTGTGTGTCAAAGTGGACAACATGCTTAACACGACTTATGGAAGCGGTAGTACCGGGTATCTGCCTTCGACCCATGCGACAGGAACAGCATGCGCCGAGGACGCTGTGACCAAATACATTGACACCGAGAACATGTGTCCGTCACCATACGGTCCTGACGGCAGCGCATACGCCATGTATAACGACCCTATGATTTCGCCGGACGACAACACGACAATCCTCAATGTGCTCGCCAACGAAGTTGCCGAACTTGACGCGCTGATACAACAGAGCATCGACTCTAATGCATTCAACACATCAAGCGGATGGCACAGGGCGTCAGTCTACTCGACACCGAACATACAGGCCGGTCAGTGGAGTCTGGCCTCGTGCAACGAGATCGGGTACATCGTGGCAAGGAAGTCGAGAGTGCTTTATTCGCTCGGGAAAGTGGACAGTGGAAGCGCGCTGTACAAGACGCTGTCAGGTGTGCTGTACGGTTCAGAAACGGAAGCGGACGGCAAACTGATGTCAAGGCAACCCGGATGGTTTGTCGACACGGCAACCGGCGAGGTTGGCACATACCCAACTGGTAACTTCATGAAGGCAGTCGCGGTAACAGCAATCTAAAGCGGAAATAGGAACAAATGGGAAGGAAAGTATTACATCTAAGGAACGGGAATAACAATGTACTGCCGACACCGGCACAGATACTTGTCGGAGAAATAGCCATAAACTATTTCAAAGACAACGAGATGCTCGCAATCAAGAACAGTGCCGGCGAGGTTGTCACATTCTCTTCGGATACACTAAACAACGCTTACCGGCAGGCAAACGAGCGTGTGGTGGCGTCAGCGCTAAATGACCTTGAGGAACGCAAACTTGACAAGTCTGAGGCAGAAGATTTCATAACGGCCGAGACCGATCCGACAGTGCCCGCATGGGCGAAGTCACCGACAAAGCCTTCGTACACGGCGGCAGAAGTCGGTGCTCTGCCTGACAGCACAAAGTACGGTGTCTCGATTTATTATGACACGGAGAATAAGCAGATTTTGCTGAAGGACGCCGACAATAACACACTGGGGTCGCCGATTGACGCCACCGCGTTCATCAAGGACGGCATGGTGAGCAGCGCTTCTGTCACGACTCCTTCAGAAGGAGGCAACGCCGGCGTGCAGTGCCTGGTGATTACGTTCAACACTGACGCAGGTAAACAGCCTATCGAGATACCGCTGTCTGATTTTATTACGGTGGACGATGAGCTTGACGCGACTTCGGAGAATCCTCTGCAGAATAAGGTGATAAAAGAGAACCTTGACCGCATTGAACTTGTCACGGCCGCCGCACTGAACGACATGAACAGCAATAAGGCCGACAAGTCGGACACCTACACAAAGTCGGAAGTGGACAACCTGCTGAACAATGTCGAGATAGACATCGATGACGCCCTCGACACGGAATCGGAAAACCCGGTGCAGAACAAGGTGATTTCAGACAACCTCACCCGTATCGAGGAGGTGACATCTTCCGCCTTGAACGACATCAACGACAGAAAGGCCGACAAGTCGGACACCTACACCAAGTCGGAGGTGGACAGCATGCTGGACAATGTCGAGATTGAAGTCGACAACGAAATGCTCGACAATTCTGAGAACCCGGTGCAGAACAAGGTGATAACCGGTCATATCAGCCGTATCGAAAAGGTCACGTCATCCGCACTCAACGACCTTGAGGAGCGCAAGCTCGACAAAAGTGAGGCCGATAACTTCTTGACTGTTGAAACCGACCCGACGGTTCCGGCGTGGGCCAAAGCGTCGGAAAAACCGTCATATGACGCGTCGGAGATTGTGTACACGACAGAGGCGGCGACACAGTACCTGACTTCCGGCGACAACCTGCGAGATTCTTTGGAAGCGCTCGACGAAGCGGTCGCAGGAAAACAGGATGAACTTACGTTTGACACGGAACCTGTCGAGAATAGCACAAATCCCGTAACGAGCGGTGGTGTCTATGCCGTGATAGCCGACTCGGAAGAAGTCGTCGCCGCCGCGTTGAATGACCTCGAGGACAGAAAACTCGACAAGGCGGACGCGCAGAACTTCCTGACACAGGAGACCGACCCGCTGTTCACCGCATCACCGGCATATGGCATAACAAGCGGTAACATCACGGACTGGAACTCGAAACAGCCGGGCGGCACTTACGTGTCAAGCGTGCAGTACGATTCGGCAGCGAAGAAAATATATTTCAAGGACAAGGACGGTGCAACCATAGCGTCGTCAACAATAGACGCTTCGGACTTCATAAAAGACGGTATGCTGAGCAACGCGGAAGTTTCCGGCGGAAACCTTGTGCTGACGTTCAACACCGACGCGGGAAAACAACCTATACAGATACCTCTGACTGACTTTGTGGTTGTGGACAATGAACTGCTTGACAACTCCGAGAACCCTGTTCAGAACAAAGTCATCACGGCGAACCTTTCCCGCATCGAGCGCGTCACTTCGACAGCGTTGAATGACCTTGAGGAGCGCAAACTCGACAGAAGCGAGGCCGATGACTTCCTGACGGTTGAAACCGACCCGACGGTGCCGGCGTGGGCCAAAGCGCCGTCAAAACCGTCGTATGCGGCGTCAGAGATCACATACGACGGAAGTGACGTTGAAACCGCATTGGATTCCATCGCAGACAAGCAAGACCAACTCACATTCGACACAGTTCCGACGGCAAACAGCACCAATCCGGTCACAAGCGGCGGGTTGTACACAGTCATAGTCGACAATGAGAAGGTGACGGCGGCGGCTTTCAACGATATTGAACAGCGTAAACTGGATAAGGATGAGGCCGCGTCCACATACGCGCCGCAGTCGTCCACATACACAAAGAGCGAGGTGGACAACCTTGTCCAAGGCTCCGTCGTAAGTGTGGACGATGAACTGCTTGACGACTCCGAGAATCCGGTGCAGAACAAAGTCATAGCAGAGAGCATACTGAGGATAGAGACGGTGACTGCCGCTGCCTTGAACGACCTTAATGAGAGGACATATAATCTTGGCACTGACACAGATTCACTGCAAGAATCCGTACAAAGCATCAACGAAACAATCGCTGACATACAGGACGAGATTGACTCGCTGTCACCGGAATACACCGTCAACGGAAAGACCGGAACAGCAAGCAATCCGATTGTGCTCGACGGACGGGACATCAAACTCACCGGTTACACTTCGCCGTCGAACAACACAGACTATGACCCGATAGCACAGACCGACACCATCAACCAGGCGTTCTCGAAGGTGATAGAAGCGATGACGGACAACGAAGATGTAGCGGCCGCCGCAATCAATAACCTTGACGCGAGACTCAGGGGTGTGAGTTCCGACCTGCAGACACTCATCGACAACCCGGTCGAACCGATGGTAGAAGTCACTTACAGCGAGCTTGTGGCGCTGAAGAACGGAGGTGAGCTTGCCGCCGGGTCGTGGTACAGGATTACCGACTACCAGTGCACAACAACGCAGACGGGTACATCATCGGCAAACCATCCGTTTGACATCATCGTTCTCGCGTTAAGCAACAACACGCTGTCAGAGGAGGCAAGGGCAATACAGCACGATGGGGACACCTATTTTGCGAAATCAAAACTGAACGCATGGCAGCTCAAGTACTCGCTTGAGAATGACAAGGTGAAATATGGTTGGGCAGATACCGTGAACGGAAAGGGTGTTGTCTGGTATATGAAGGATGAGTGGAACAATGAGTGCGGTTATGACTTCAAGAACATCATGTTTACGAGGGCACTAACGAATGGAGCGCTTGATAAGGACAATGGCACCAACACATCCGTCTACACATTCAACGGTTATCTCGGCGGAAATCAGATTGACCTGTCAAACGGAATTGACTTGGCGGTCGCTGGTGGGAACGGGTATGTTACGATGTGCGCCGAGAACATCATTAAATCATGGTATGATTATGGAAATCAGACAAGTATTGTTCAAGGCAACGGTCTTATGTTGCTGAATGACAATGTTTTTCTTTGCTCGGCAAATAATATCGGAGAAATCCAAAATTTGTATGTTTTTGGAAATGTGTTTGAACAAAGTTGTTATCAGAACACATTACATGGTTTTGCCGAGAAAAATGTATTCGGTGAAAATTGTGAAGACAACACGTTCGGGACTAATTGTGGCAACAACACGTTCGGAAATAATTGTGACCGCAACACATTCGGGAATAATTGCGTAAGCAACACGTTCGGGAATAATTGTGACGACAACTCGTTCGGGTATAATTGCGTCGGCAATACGTTCGGGTTTTACTGTGGCAACAACACGTTCGGGGAATCCTGTTACCGCAACACGTTCTGGAATGACTGTAGCGGCAACGCATTCGGGACTAGTTGTAGTAACAACATGTTCGGGAATAATTGCGCAAGCAACACGTTCGGGACTAATTGTGGCAACAACACGTTCAGGAATCAATGCTTAAGCAACACGTTCGGGAATAGTTGTAGTAGCAACGTGTTCGGGGACTCTTGTTTGCTCAATAGATTTGGAACTGGAACAGCGATAATAAATTATGTGAGATATATTCAAGTCGAAAACGGTGTTCTGTACGCCGATATAACAACAACTGCGACAACAAGTGCTGCAAATTATTTGCAGAATATCACAGTTTCTCAAGGCGTAAGTGGCACAGATACGACACATAAGGTAATCAGTCACCCGACCGTCGGCGACACGTTCCAGACGATTTACCGTCCAGCGAACTCTCAGATTGTGAGTGTGTGATAGTTATAAATGTGCAACAGCATGCTAAATTCCGGTACATATGTGTGTGCCGGAATTTTTGTTTCCACTTCTTCTATTTATTGGGTGGTAAAGAATTTATCTACAGTTAATCATGAAGACAGAAATAAGGGATAATGGAATAAAGAACTGCACAGTGATAACGGCCGATGAAGGAAAGGTGTTGAGGCGCATCTCCAACGGTGAAGTGGTCGGCAAGGAGGTATGGCTCGGGTTCACGTTCTACATTGACGGGGTCCGGCAAAAGCCGCCCCATCTGGATGTTCCGGAAGATTTCGATGAAATTGACGAACCCGAAGATATCGGCACTGACGATAATACAGAAGAAACAAGTATGTGACATATGAAATGGTTCAAGAAAATGACTGCGTCTGAGTACGCTTCGTCCAGTGCGTCAGTTGTCAGTCCAAGTGTTGTCCTTGCCGGCAGTGACGTAAAATTCGGGGGAAATCTCGCCATGACCGACAACACGAACTTTGAATTCATGAAGTTGCTCAGGGACACTGGGGTGATATCCGCTGACAAGACGTCAATCACACTTGAGGAGGCCAGCCAGATTACTTCGTTTCCGTCGGCACTCATGAACGCCACCGGCACATTGACGGCGACAAGCATACGTGAGTTGATGTTCTTCACCGGTTTCTCGACATGGCCGGCCACGTTCAGAGGATTAGGCACCAATGAGGACGCTCTGAACCGTGAGATGATTCCCTTCACGACAACGGACATCGCATCGGCCGCGCTGCAGAGCAGACTTAGTGTGCGGAAGATATTCATACCGGACAGGACGATATACGGTGACGGCGTAAAGATACTCAGAGACCGTGTCATACGGCAAAATTACTATTTGCGTTATCTTTATCTGCCGTCCACGTTGACGACCGTACAGGCCAACAACTTCAACCGTCTCGGTTGGAGGGGTTCGAACAGCGGAATCGCAAGCAGCGCTTTCGTCGGAGATGACCCATGTGTATTGGCTGTTGTGTGCATGGCCAAGGTCCCGCCTTCGGTCGTTAGTACGGACAATAATTTCTTTGTACATGGCAGTTTCAACCTGACAGGAATACTGGATCTGAAAATCTATGTGCCTGACGAGTCTGTCTCCGCATACAGGACGGCCACATGGTGGACGAATTATGCGCAATACATACTTCCGTTAAGCAAGTGTACGGTGAGTTTCTATGACTCGTTTGACTGGTATTACCTTTCAAGGCATGCGCGTGACACCGGCGACCGCACAATCACCTACACACTGACGCATCTTACCGTGGAACAAGGTCCGTCGTCCATTGCCGCAGGCACTTCGGCGACTATAGTCATCTCTCCGGAAACAGGACATATTCTCCCGTTGGCCGTGAGGGTGATAAACGCCACGCTTGACTCTTATGACAGTGCGACAGGGACCATTGTCGTCTCGAACCCGACCGGCGACGTGGAGATAGTCGCCGACGCCATATGCACTGATTATCGTGTTCTGTGGCCGGCCGCAATCACGGACTACAGCGGAACTTATTATTGTATCGCTGTTTTCAGCGGGACTCAGTCAAACACACGCGCGTGTGCCGTCCTTCCGCGTGAAGGTCTGGCGAACCCGTGCACATGGGGTCAAAGCTCTCCCGGCAGCACAAGCACCGGTACACAGCACATGTCTCGGTATTCGACAATACCCATCCCGTACGGGGCGCAGACACTGAAGTTGACCTTCACAAACACGTCATACAACATATCGTCAGGACTTTTCAACGCAAGCGGGAAAAACCTGAAGGCGACGGCATGGGACTCCGCCCAGTCTGCGGCAAGGGTCTACGACCTTTCGCAGTACCCGGCGGCCACGCATCTCGGCCTGAATTTCAAACGGTCCAACAACGCCGCGTTCACGTCCGCCCCGACTTTTGCCGAAATGGGACTGTCCATCACGTTCGAATAATCGCCAATGATTCTTCCGTGGGAAAAACGTGAAATGACAAATATTGGTTTTAAGGTGTCCATCTGTTTTTGGGACACCTTTTTTTGACACTGACTATATTTACCTGTAAAAAGGCTTTAACACAATGAAACATGTGCTCCATAATGATGAAGGTTTCTTTCTGTACCGTGCGAACGGAAGTATGATTGTAGACTTGACTCAGATATCAAGCGAAGGCGTGTCGAAGGATTATGTGGACAACGCCATCGCGGACAAACAGGACGCAATAGATGACCTGGAATCAATACGGAGCGGCGCTTCGGCCGGTTCGACCGCGTACCAGAAACCGTCCGGCGGAATTCCGAAGTCGGACATGTCGTCAGACGTCCGGACGTCTCTCGGCAAGGCGGACACGGCGCTTCAGTCGTACACGGAGACCGATCCTGTGTTCTCGGAATCGGCTGCGCACGGGATCACTTCCTCTGACATATCAAACTGGAACTCGAAGACATCAAACACCGGCACGATAACCGGAATCACGATGAACGGTGTGTCGAAAGGAACGTCCGGTGTCGTGGACCTGGGTACAGTGTTGACGGAGCATCAGTCTTTGGCGCAATACGCCGACGGGGCTGAGTATGACTCAACCAACCACCTTATATATCTTAAGCACGGAAACACAAGGCTGTCCAACCCGATTAACGCGGACGATTTCATCAAGGACGGTATGGTTGACACGGTGACTATCGGCCAGCCGTCGTCAGGTTCGCACGCCGGTACCGACTGCCTCATAATCACGTTCAACACGGACGCAGGAAAGACTCCGATAGAGATACCGTTAAGTGGCATTTTCGACCCTGACGACTATTACACGAAGGACGACATCGACAACGCTGGTTATCTCACGGGCGAGACGCAGTTGTCAAAGGGCACCACGACAGGAAGCGGAAACGCCGTTACGGACATAAGTGTAAGCGGTCATAAAATAACATTGACGAAGGGCAGCACGTTCCTTACCTCTTACACAGAGACAGACCCGGTGTACAGCGCCAGCGCGGCTGCCGGCATAACCTCTTCGGATATATCAAATTGGAACGGCAAGACTGACAACGTAGGCACCATCACCGGCATAACGATGAATGGCTCGTCAAAAGGGACGAGCGGCGTCGTGAATCTCGGAACCGTAATCACCAGCGAGACGCAGTTGTCGAAGGGAACTGCGACCGGAAGCGGAAATGCCGTTACTGACATCAGTGTAAGCAATCATCAGATTACACTCACAAAAGGAAAGACGTTCTTGGAGAGCGAGACGGACCCCGTGTTCGGAGCGAGCGCAGCCGCAGGCATATCTTCATCCGACATATCCAACTGGAACTCAAAGACGGACAATGTGGGAACAATCACCGGTGTCATGATGAACGGTGTGTCGAAGGGCGCGTCCGGTGTCGTTGACCTCGGTACTGTCATCACAAGCGAGACGCAGTTGACCAAGGGGGTGACTGTTGGGTCAGGCAATGCTGTGACGGACATGTCCGTGTCCGGACATCAGATAACCTTGACGAAAGGCGCGACATACCTGACAGAGCATCAGTCCCTGTCCAACTATGTCACATATGACTACATCGGTTCGATCGATGATTTGACGAACGCCGAACTGAATGCAATCTTCACTTAAACTCACAACTCAGCAATATGGCAAACACAACGGTAAGAGACTTCATCAAAAAGGCACTTCAGCAATTTTACGGGAAACTCTCTACGGACATCTTGAGCGGAAAGGAGGCTTCTTCGAACAAGGTGACTTCATTCGGTCCGTCAAGCACCGACTCGCAGTACCCGTCTGCGAAGTCCGTACACGACAAGTTCGCCTCGTTGGGCGGAACGGCCGGGATAGCCTCTGTAACAAACAACATAGTCACTTTGAAATCGGGTATTTCCGAGAACGAGGGCGTCATATCCAACAGTGACGGGGCGGACATCACGCTCCACAAGGTGGCTTCGACCGGTTCGCCTGACGACATAACTGTGCAATACAACAGTCAGAGCGTGTCATTGTCAAACGCGCTTAACTCAATCAAGTCAGGAATCGACACGGCTCAGTCAACAGGAACACAGTATATCGTGTCCGGCAGCGCGGCCAACACGCCGAACGTCACGACATATGAGGGGACGCCCGGAACATTGTCGCCATCTTCGTCAACGACAGGCAAAGTTTACCTTGTGCCGAACGACAGCGAGTCATACACACAATACGTGACCACCCAGAGCGGTTCTGTGTACCAATGGACAAGTCTCGGCAGCACCACTGTCGACCTGACCGGTGTGGTTAAGGTGATATCCATGAACGGCAAGATGTTCTCGGTGTCAGAGGGCACTACACTGGTGGACGTCGGTGATGTCGTCAAGGAGGTATCCGGCCAGTCGTCAATCGGAAACGCGAACACAGATTACGTCCACGTCACGAGCACGACGACAAAAGACGCCAATACGGGTGGAAATGCCGTCACGTTGTCCGGACAACTGAAGACAGGTGACATAAGCGCGAACACTAACGGTGTCGCAACAGTGGAGAACATCAAGCCGTACATTGACGGGAAAATAGTCATAAGGACTTGGTCGAACACATGATAACCGCGCAAACAGCAAGCAGCAATGAGTCTATGGTTGGGAAATAAGCAGATAAAGCAGTTGGGTGTCGTCTTCACGGAGGGTGACACATCGCAACTGCAGGCGTCGAACATACGCAAAGGCGCGTCAATCCTCGGAATCAACGGAACATTCAGCGACGGAAGCATGCTGGGCGGGAACACGGCGGCGACGGCAGGAAACATCATGAGCGGTTACTCCGCGTTCGTGGACGGGAACAGGGTCGACGGGTCGCTTGAGGTGAATAACTACTACACCGGCACGGCCGAACCGACGTCGGACATAGGTAAGAACGGCGACATATATCTTAAGAAATAAGGAAATAGAAATCGTTTTTCATGACAAAAGACATCGCTAGGGCATATGCGGCAGAACTGAGGTATTATCAGGACAAGGAAGCACAGCATTCCAACGTCCTCGACATAATGGACTACATTGTCCCGTGCGGATATGATACGTATGGCGAGTATTACGCCGACGCACAAGTGTACATGCTGAGGACACTGGACTATGACGTGGTCGAAGAGCCGTACATAGACCCGGCAATGCCGCTTCCGTACCTGAATGAAAGGCGTCCGGCGTTCCTGTACACCATACACTGCGGCACGAACTACGCTTTTGTAAAAAATGACTTCGACAAAGAGGACGTGCTTTCCAAACACGGTTATCGCATGACCAAGCTCGGATATGAGTTCAGCTCAGGACCGATACTGTCGTCTGACGGTGACTTGCGCATATATTTGATATATCCGATACAGATAGACCTTAATGCCACATATTTCCTTGAGAAGTTCCGCGAGTACTTCAGTGAATATTTCACAGATGTCGCCATAGACAACAATGACATCATGATAGCGGGGAAAAAAGTGTGCGGAAGCGTGATGTTCGACCACAATGAGATGAAGGTGTTGCTGATGCAGATAAACTTCAGCGACAAGGAGGACATCATACGCGAGATATGCGGACCGAGCGCCAAGGCACCCGGATACATCGACCCGACAATATTGGGCGCTGAACAGTTAAAAAATGAATTCGTGTCATGGCTAAGTCTCTGATTTTATACCCATACTCTGACGTTCAGGTCAACCACTCAAAGAGTGCATCCGGCAATCAAGGGTACTCTTTGATCAATGAGGCGAGCAACAGTTCGAACGGATACATCCAAGATATACTTGAAACGGACAACAAGACGCTGTTGTCGACGTTCTCGAGCATGAGACCGGCGTCAAACATCTCTGTCGGCAAGATACGGCTCAATTCTATCACGTCGGTAAACCTCTATCTTCAGGTGACCAAAGGTTCTAACGCGACACTTGCGGAAATTTCGATATACGGAAGCGTAGCGGTTGACGGGACAACATATACCTCCCAGTCATACAACCCGTCGGGTGCGGTGAGCGCTTCTGCCCAGACACTGTCAGTTCCGTCTAACACAATAGGGAAAATATACACCCCAAGTTCAGACGATAGCATAGAGTTCACTGTCGCGACATCCGGATACTACACTACACAGTCAAGCAAAAACAATGATTCCACCATCAGGATATACAACGCGAACGTCACAGTTTCATATGATGACGTGTTCGAGTGCAAGGCGGAGATAGTGTCGGGTGTCGGTATCGTGTCAGCGACCACTTCCGCTCAAGATGTTGTTGACGGGGATGTCTGCACATTCACCGCTGCCGTGGATGCAGATTGGAGGTTCGTCGGATGGTTCGACAATTCTGATTTCAGCGGTGACCCGGTCTCGACTTCAGCGACTTACACCACCGTCATCACCAAAAACACGACGCTTTATCCGAAGGCAGAGACAAAATACGATATCAGCGTATATGGGGACACCACAAAATTCTCATACACATGCTCGTCGCAGGGAAACAAGGAATACGCGGGCGAGATTGTGACGATAACTGTCACGCCGTCAAAGTCGATATACAAGTACTCAGGCATATACAAGGCTGACATCAACGGAAACAAACTGTCGGAACACATAACGAACGACAACCCGTACACATTCACGATGCCGGCAGACAACGTGCGCATCTACGTCGAAATCGGCAAAGAGGTGAAAGTGTACGTCAACTGCGTAAACTGCTCGCTCTCTTCCGGAACATCACCGGTGGTCTCGTCGAGCGGCAAAACCGAGACAATCTCACTGGTGTATGACACGACAACGTCGGATTGGTCCGGCATCTATCAGGATCCGGGGCACACAATCCGTCTGACCGGCGAAACATCGTACACGTTCGTCATGCCGGAGAATGACGTGTACCTTTATGCGAAGGCCATCGGGAAACAGCAGATTTATGTACGCGAGAACGGCACTTGGCAGACATATAGCGGAGTCTATGTCAAGGAGAACGGACAGTGGGTTCGCAAGGACGATTATGAAGGCATATTTGACGCCCTCAAGAACTATGTCCACATTAAACTATAAAAACATGATTCGTAAGATATGAACAGCAGCGACACACAAGTGAACCAATTGGTCATCAACTTGATTGAATCAAGGTCAGATTTTGACACAATGAAATCAAACGGTCTCAGCGCCAACGAATTGTACCTTGTGTCAAACGACAGCACATATCCGGTGACAGAAATCAACTACGTGTCGACCGGCACACCGAAATTCACATATAAGACGGAGGATGGAACGGTGACAGACATCATCACGCTGTCGAACCTCAAGACAGCGCTCAACCTGTCGTCCGTGGCGTCTGACGGGCAATACACCTCACTGACTTCAAAACCGCAGATAAACGGGGTCGAACTGTCCGGTAACAAGACGACGTCCGACCTCGGAATCACACTCAACTACGCGTCGGACTCAATCACAAACAAACCGTCAATAAACGGTGTCACCCTTACTGGCAACCAGACGACAAGGGCACTCGGCATCAACTATGGAGACCTCAACAACCTGCCTGATATACCGTCCGTGACAAGCGAGTACGTGAAAGGGAGCACAAGCGCAGCACTTACAGCGGCAGGCGTTGACCAGGCGCTCGAAAACTATGTGCCTAAGACCCGTTCGGTCACAGGCACCGGCGCTCTGTCAGGCGGCGGCCAGCTTACAGGCGACATTTCAATAACGCACACCAGTGCGCCGACCGGACTTGTCACTTCACCGGTAAAGGTCGGTGTGGACAACTACGGTCATGTCTGCGTCGGTTCTAATATACTTCCCGAGGAAATCGGCGCGGTTCCGGTGAAATACGCCACGACAAACTCGATATCCTCGCTTGACGGAACGAACACCGTGCTGGTCGTAAACTGCGGACAGAGCGAATCGTTCGGTTTCTCGACCATCCCGACAGTCGGAAGAGTCACCACACTGTACTGCGTCAATGCGTCCGAGAACCAGATAACACTGACAATTCCTAACGCCATAGCGGATTCCGTGTTCGTGGACGGCACACTGATTTCCGCAAACCACAACGTGACGCTATCCGTAAGGCAATGCAAGAGGTTCGACTTCACAATCATCCCGATGGGCGAGACAACGGCGGCGGCATTCATAAACATATTTTAACATGATCGGAAACAGATGGGTGGGGTCGAGTAGTATCATCCCCGCACAAAACACACTGTCATTCCGAATTTAACCGGAAATTTATCAGAACAATACACTATTTATTTAGAAAATAAGAAAATTACTTGTCAAACAGCGATGGCAAAGAACATAAGAAGCAAATACATCAAGAATCTCATCGACGAGCAGAAGGGCCTTGACGCCAAACTCGAGGAGACCACAAAGGAAACCCTCAGGAGCATACTGAAGGAGACCGTCTCCGAAGAGTTCAAGAAGATACTCAGCGAGAGCGATGACGATTATGAAGAGGAAGAGGTGACCGCTGACGGCGCGATTGACGCCGCTGACGAAGTCCCTGTGGATACCCCTGACGAAACGGAAGGCGGAGAAGACACCGCGGAAGAACCTGAGTTGGACGGCGCTGACGCAGAAGAAGGCGAAGACGCTGCCGGGGAAGATGAAGAGGGGATATGGGATTCGCTCGAGCAGTACAAGAACGAAGACGGCGAGTACGACCTTACAGGCTTCAGCGCAGAAAACGCTGCAAGGGTGCTTAAGGTGATGGATCCGGACAAGGACGGCGTGCGCATCGTACGCAAAGGCGACAAGATCGAGCTCAGCGACGAGGCCAACGACGCGGAATATGTCATTGAACTCGAACCGGAGCCCGAGAACGAATACGAGATAGACATCGAGGAATCGGTCGACGAGTGTGACGCGAACATGTTCGAGTCAGAGAACACGGGAAACACCGAATACACTGACGGATACCAGAGGGAGACTGCCATGACGATGGATCCTGACGACGGCGAAAAGACACGCAATTGGAACGCCGGCACACCGACAGGGAACGGAAAGCGTTGGGTCGGCAACAAGAGTGACATGAGCCCGTACAACAAAAAGGTCAACGAGGAGGCAATTGTCGAGGTTGTCACAGACGACAGGCCGGACGAGTATGCGGAGACGCAGAGTAACAAACGCAGCGCCACGGAGGATCTGCACTACGGTTACGGCGACATACGCAGACATGACAGGCACCGCATCGGTGCGCAAAACCCGACAATGAACCGACGCACTGAAGAATCCATCAAGCGCAAGGCGAACGAGATTTTCCGCGAGAACAAGCAGCTCAAGCAGGTCGCGGAGAAGATAATGAAGAAACTTGACGAGGCGTACGTGCTCAACCACAACCTCGGCAGGATAATCAAACTCGTCACCGAGAATGCCACCACAAGAGACGAGAAAATCGACATCGTTAACCGCTTCAACGACACCCGCTCAATCGACGAGAGCAACCGCGTCTACGAACAGATAGACCGCGAACTCAAGTCGTCAAAGCAGACAAGCAACGTCGACAAGGTGGTGAACGGTACGATCACCGAGGCCAAACAACCGGGCGTGGTGGAGACATCACTCTACCAGTCTGACGACCTCTACAAGACCATCAACATGATGGAAAGGTTGGAGAGAATCAAATAAACAACGGTATTTCCGGAGTTTGGCACTATTTATTATTTGTATAAAACAAAAAAGAACATATCTTAGAATATGCGTGAACTTTTGACAAGCGGCGCCGTCGGCAACATCGAGGCGAACGCGCAACAGAAAATGAGGCAGGACATCCAGGAGAGATGGGAAAGACTCCATCTCGTGGACGGTCTGAACGGACATATCAAGGAGACCGTGGCAACCCTCTATGAGAACCAGGCCAAGCACCTTATCTATGAGGCGACCACAGCTGACAACAGCGGCTCGTTCGAGACCGTTGTCTTCCCGCTGATCCGTCGTATCTTCAGCAAACTGCTCGCCAACGACATCGTGTCAGTGCAGGCCATGAACCTGCCTATCGGCAAGCTGTTCTTCATCAAGCCGGTCACCAGCGAGCGCTACTGGGACTTCCAGAATCCGGACTCGCTCACAGACGGCGACACCGGTTCACACCGCGGCCTGATGGGCTACACACGCGGCAACCGCCACTACAACGCTGACGCTCCCGAGCACTTCGGCGAACAGGACGGAAAGTTCATCAACGAGGATGCGGCTGACGGAATGAAGCGCATCAGCGGCGACCGCTCATGGCAGCAGTACAACCGCTACTACCTCCCCGACGAGGTGGTCGAACCTGTGCAGAATGACGCGACCACAAGCGTGCCATACGTCACCAAATACATGAAGAAGAGCCTCTACGACCTCTTCTATGATGACTTCCTGTTCGACAACAGCAAGGGCAAGGTCCACATCAAGGTCGGCACTGCGAAAGTCGCCCTCATCGCTCCTGACGGAAGCTACGTCTATCCGACAGACGACGCAACAATGAAGGAAAAGTATCTTGAGAGAGTCAAGGCGCTCAGTCCGGACGGTTCTATATCGAGCGTAATTCTCGAGGTCTCAGGCTTCAGCAATAACAACGCCGGAAAGCTCATCGGTCCTGACGGAAACGAAATGGACACCGAGGCGTTCCTCGCTTCGCTGAAGGTCATCAACAAGAACGCCATCAGCGGTGACGGTGAAGGTGAAGACGAGAAGGACAAGTTCGCTTCATTCGGCGCAGGCGAGCCAATCCACTTCCGCGTCGTCACACAGAAGTATGGCGCAGGACTCGTCGACTATGAGGGCACTTGCGACGCAAACGGCAAGATGTACATCGAACTCGACCTGACCAAACCGGTCAAGAAAGCCGGAACAACCGTTCTCGGATATATCGGCATCAATCCGGACCAGTTCAAGAACTTCCTCGGCGACACACAGGAAGGTGAATACGACGAGACTATCGCGAACCAGTTCATGATCGTGTGGGCACAGTACGACAGCCTCGAGCTCGAAACCGAGATGGGAGAAGTTTCGTTCGAACTCACATCAGTCACAGTTTCTGTCGAGGAGCGCAAACTCCGTGCGACTTGGTCACCGGAACTTGCTCAGGACGTTTCTGCCTTCCACAACATTGACGCAGAAGCAGAGCTCACTTCAATACTGTCAGAGCAGATCGCTGCCGAGATTGACCGTGAAATCCTCCGCGACATCCGTAAATCGGCACCTTGGCAGACCCGCTGGGACTACAACGGCTGGCAGCGCATGAACGTTCCTTCGACCAACTACACTCAGAAGGACTGGAACCAGACACTCATCACACAGGTGAACAAGATTTCAGCGCAGATCCACAAGAGCACACTCCGCGGAGGCGCAGACTGGATCATCGTTTCTGCCGAGATTTCTGCAGTGATGAACGACCTTGAGTACTTCCACGTGACAGACGCAAGCGCTGACAGCGACCAGTACAACATGGGTATCGAGAAGATCGGTTCGCTCCAGGGACGCTACCGCGTGGTCGTTGACCCGTACGCACCGTATTGGTCACTCATCATGGGTCACCACGGAACATCGCTTCTCGACACAGGTTACATCTACGCACCGTACGTGCCGATGGCGTTGACCCCAACCTTCTACAACCCGTTCAACTTTGCCCCAATCAAGGGTATTGTGACCAGGTATGCTAAGAAACTTGTGAACAACAAGTATTACGGCGCAATCGTGGTTGACGGTCTGCAGCACTGGTCGACACTCGAACTCCGCTAATATCCAAGTATTTGGAATACAGCAACTTATAATGTCATAGACTTCGGTCTATGACATTATTTTTGGGAACTATATACTTGTTGTCCCTCCAAATATTTTCAGTTAAAAAATCTAAAATCCCGTTGGCAACCGATTGAGGTGTCAATGGGATTTAACTCATCAAGCTAATCGTTCACATTCGGCAATGAATTCCCCATCAAAAAATCTCCCAATTCCCATCACTTCTTTCCATGATGCACTATTTATTTGGGAAAATAACATTAAAAGATATGAAAAGAAGAATAAGACTGACTGAGGGCGACTTAAAGAGGATAGTGAGCGAGAGCGTTAAGAGGGTGCTGAAAGAAGGCAAGTTTATTAACAACAAACGATTAAGTGCAGAACAGCTGCCCAACTACAAAGGGCGCGAGCGTTATAAAAACAACTTCAGACAAAGCGACCAAGTTCAATTGACTCCACACCATGAAATGAGCCTTTATGATATTATCTTTAGAAAGGATTTAATTCGTTTAAAGAAGTTGGTGCGTGAGAAATATGGCATCAATCCATCTTCATTACACACCAGAATTATCGGCAATGAGTTTTCAAACCCAAATCAAGATGTCAGCATAGAAATACCAGCCAATGAAGCATTTAAAATTGATAATGTCAAAGAATTTATGGACATGGTTTCCAAACTGCATTTCCAAAGTGCGCCATATGATGAATTTCAAGAACGTGGGACTATATGCTTAATGTACGATAACAAAGATAATCCAGATTATGAAGATGGTTACTCAGCACACGGAATCAGGGTCAACAATATGGGTAAAGCCTATCAACCTATCGAATATGAACCAACAGATTGGTATGAACTTAATGATAAAGGCTATTTTGATTAAGCTGCTCTCATTCCAACACCAATCTCACTCCACCGCAGAATGAGTCCAATGGACTTGCTGAACATATGGGCGAATCGCATTGATTCGCTCATTTTTCTTGTGTTCCAGCGGAACACCGCCTCGTTCAAGTACTGTTGAAGGTGACCGTCACTCACGTTGTGGTAACAGCCTGTTATCATCCTGCGGAAGTGGCTCCAGAAACCCTCGATTGAGTTTCCGCATATGGGACTGCGGAATGTCCAAGTACGTGTGGAGGAAAGAATGACCGGAAAGCAGTTGTTTTAACCGTGCGAGTTTCCGTCTGATGTTTCTTTGGTGAAAAAGACGATAAGTTCATCGTCTTTGATGCGGTTGACTTTTCTGCTGTCTGCGTTGTTGTCGTATGACATCTGATATGTCAGCAGTGTTTCATATTTGTAAGTTTCCATCCATGAGATTTCCTTGTAGTTGATGTCCAATCCATACGAACTCAGATAATCATTGGAAACACCTATTTTCTTGAACGCGTCAAGTACCTGTTGGACGGTGCCGGTTCTCAGAAGTTTATATATATATTGATACATCGAATTCACGTTCTTGCTCCTTGAATGCGTGTAGTCGCTTCCGTAGTCATGGTATTCCATCACCTCTCTCGCAATTCCGTCGGCAAAGGTTTGCATATCCCCTAATCTTTCTCCGCTGAACAGTACAGCGAACTTGTCCTTGTGTGGATCGGTTATGATTATTTTCGCATATCCCACCGTAACGACAAGGAATCGCACTTTCTTGTCATAGTCAATGTTGTCGTAGAAGTCTGTCGGCCGCATGCCGTGCCTCTCATAATATGCGTCATCTACCATTTTTGATTTGATTGAGCAAGCTTCGCGGAACGTGTTTGCCCCAAGCTCTTTGAAATAGTCGCTCATCATCTGTACCACTTTTGAGGTGAACCTGTTCGGCCGGTCTGAAAGGTCCCTGCGCACGGAGTCAAGATGTTCTGCAACATAATTGAATGTGGTTCTGTCCCTTTCCCCCTTTACGTCTCCGATGATTGAAGTGTATTCCGAAAGTCCGTACTTATCCAGCAGTGACGAAACTCCTTCACCCAACTTTTTCCCGTCATACCGAGGGTTTCCGAACACGATGAACAGAAGTACTGACTTCAGGAGTCCGATGTTGTTCTTGCTGATGCTTCCGTTGTACACCACGTCCGGATACCCCCATTGTTCGAACTTTTTCCATATATCGACCGGTTTTCCTCCCGGATTGTTGAAATCCCGCTCGTTGTCAAATATTCTTACCAACGATTGGAGCGGTGTGCGCATGACCGAGACCGCGATCTGCCGGAATTTCTCGTTGTTGTCCAAGTCCGGCATGAAGAAGTCGACTGACTTTATCATCTTATGGGCGTCGTGTATGGCTGAGTGGTATGAGAACACGCGGTCTTCGGACTCGTTCCCGCTATGGAACTGTCGTTCGTTGTCAAAGTTGTGGGATACGTAATCTTCCACCTCTTCAGGTGTCGCGTCCGGATTTTTCATTTTGTACGATGTCGCCACGTACCTCCTCTGTGCTTCTTGTGACTTCTCGTCCTTCGGCATTGTCTCATAATACTTGAACTTGTCGTTGAACACGCCGCCGCCCCAATAGTTGACAGGTTTTCCTTTCAGCGTGTTGGAAAGCGTGTTTCCGTCAAGAACAATCCTGACGCCGCCGTTTTTGCTCCCTCTCGAATACCCGAACCGTGAACTGTATATTCTGGTGCACGACAGGTAGAATTTGCGTTTTTTGTCATAATTGTCGGAATCCTTCGCATAAGCCGACTGAAGATATATCACGTCACCTTTGCAAATTTCAAAACCGTTGCTGAGCGAAGTGAAGTGGTACAGCGTTTGACTCAATCCTTCATTTAGCAGACATTGTGTTCGGAAGGATTCGTCGATTCTCCTCATAAGGTCCTTTATCTCGTTTAGACTGCCCATTAGATGTTTTTTTATTATAAATACAGAAAACTTGGCGACAAAGTCAGATGTCAGTGTTTGACATGTCTTTATCACCAAGCATGTGTACTCTTGCCCGTGTACTTATTTTCTATTTGTGTGCCGCCGAATCTTCTGTCTTCTCATTGATGAGCATGTTGATGAACGACTGCATCTCATATGCGGACACGTAGTAATATCCGCCGTTCTTTTTGTGCCCAATCTGTCTTGCAAATTCCCAATATCTGTCCATGTTCCGTCTGAACAGCGATATTGCACTATAGAACAGCATAGGACTCATTCTTGATTTGATGTAGACTCCGCCATATACACCGGTGCCCGCCGGAGCATGTGTTATTTTTGGTTTGTTGTCAGCGGAAATCAGACTTCCGACGGCGTATTTCTCGACGAATGTGTCGGATATCGCCTGTGAACGCCCGTAGAGCCACCAATTTTCCTTGGTTGTGTCTTTCCCGAGTTCTTCTGCGATATCCTCAAGGTAGAACATTGTGTTTTCGCCCATCTCATCCATTGACTTCGGCGCGCCTGATGCGGTGTACGGAAAAATGATGTTCGTGCGGGTTCCTTTCGACGCTTTTACACAATGTATGCATGATTCAAGCGTGTCGGCAATCTCATTGTCTTTGACCACGAACATCTTGTCGGCGAGTGTTGCGTATCCGTTCTTGACCTCTATCCCTGTCGCGTCGTCATGATGCGACAACACGTTGCGGACGAGTTCCGGCTGTTCACAAAAATAATATTTATCGTCAATTTCACAGTCCTTTGTCGCTATTCTTACAGTTTTGTCGTCTTTTATGTGCCTGAACACAAAACTGTCACCCATATATCCCTTTTCCATCAGGAATATGGACGGATATGTATTCGCGTCGTCAAACACCTTCTCGTGTCCGCAATCAATGACACCGATGATTGGGGCATTTTCCTTGATGTACTTCCTTAGGTCGCCACCGGACAGACTTGTTGTCCATGTTGACGGTGTTATGTAGCACATTCTTCCTCCGTCTGACAGCATGTCGATTCCGACTTTATAGAACGCTATGTACAAGTCGGTCATTCCTTTCCTGCTTATCCCTGCGGATTTTATCTTTGCCCTGAGTTCACCGAAATCCTGAACCTTCCGGTATGGTGGATTTCCGATGACAAAGTCCATCTTGCTGTCGAACTTATGTTCATCGAGTGCGTCCCCGCATATGATGTCCCATTCGCTCGTGTTAACTTGTAACCCCAACGTTTTCGCCACGTCGCTCAGCCTGCATCTTGTGGTGTGTGCCAGTTCTGCGTCAATTTCTATGCCGTGGATATGTCCGACAACGTCACTGGCGTCTATTGCCTCACCTTTGTGTGCAAGTATATACCGCTTGAGTGCTTCGGCAAGCATTTCCCCGTTTCCGCATGAGTTGTCTATGATGTGTTTATGGAGTATGTCTCCGTCTGAAACATACCCCATAAAATCTAACATCACACACACGGTCCACGATGGGGTGAAAACCTTTTCGTTAAGCATTTGTGTTGTGGTGTTTTGTTGTGATCATCTGACACGCGGTCTCTGACCACGGTTGTTGTCGCGTTCCTCACGCTCTCTCTCATTGCGTGTCATGATCCGTATCCCTCGTTTCTGTGCCCACGCCATCAATTTTGCGTGTGATTTCTGTATGCGTTTATTGAACGATTTATCTCCCATATCGTAGTGTTTTTAGACATTATACTAATCAAATCTCAATTGCCTCGATTTTCTTGATGACCTCGGCATATCCGCGTGTGTTCGCACTGATGGTGTCAAAAATCTTGTCACTCCATCCGGCGATGTTAATGACGTTCCCCTTTGTGTTGAAGACGTTTGTGCTTCCGTATTGTCTCAAGTTTACGACGACAAAGTGGCACTGCGGGTTGATGTGCATAAACTCCTTGAAAAGTTCCTGAAATCTTCCGCTTCTGTCACCAGAGGACACACCATACCACGGAGTCTTGCCGTTTTCTCCTATCTGACAATCCGAAAAAACGACAACGTTGTCCACACGTTTTTTCTCATTGACGACTGTACGCATGAAGTCATAGATTCCGGCTTCGGTGGCAGGTCCGCATTTCCTTCCTTCGTTGAAGGACTCCTCGTTGAACTCGAGCAGTCTTTTATTGCGGTCCACCTTGACCGGTATAAGACGGTCACCAAACAGGCCGATGTACACATCCTTCTGCCTCCAAGCAAGCATAGAACCGAACAGATTGCCGATCATCGCAGTTGTTGTCTTCGAGAACGCTGAAACCTTGGACGAACCTCCTCCGTCGCCTCGGCAGCTTCCGCTATGGTCGATCAACACAGCGACATTTCCGTCAAGACACGGGATGTTCTTGCACGATATTTCGATGGCGTCCTCAAGTGCCGACAGTACCTTCTGCACATTTTTCGACAACTCGTTTTTGACGTCAGATTCGAACATGATTGACGATTTGCTGTCTTTGTCCTCCATGCTTTCCACCTCATGGTATGCAGACGCAAAACGGAACGGAAGCAGACGCGAGTTGAGAATCTTCTTCTCGTTTCTGAGCGACTCGCACACTGTGTCAAGACTGTCCGGCGAATGCAGTATGATGTTACGCAGGTTGCGGACAAGGTTGAAGATCGGCATGCCGCCGACATTCTCAATCACCGACTCGATTGCCTCCTTCTTCGCCTTCTCCTTTTCGTCCGCAGTCTTGGCATCTGAACCGCGCTTTGACATCTCCTTCTCGAGAATCTTGCTGTCATATAAGCCGTCAAGACTCTCACCCGCCATCAGTCGCCTGTACGCCTCCTCGTTCTTCTGTGTCGGCGTCGGATGTAGCAGGTTCACGAGGTCCACGAGCGACAGTTCGCGCCGCTCCATCTTGTATTTGTCAATACGGTACGGATCCATACCCTCAAGCACCGACTTGAAACCCTTCTTGATTGCGTTCGGAATCTTGCGGACAGGCTTGCCGCCTTCGCACTTGTTCATGCTCGCATAACACGACAGAATCTCCGACATGTCATCAGGACGCACGGCGATTTTCTCATAGAAACGCTTGCCCCACTCACTGCCGCTTATCTTTTGTGCGATGTATGCGGCGATGAGGTGCGTGACTGAACGCATGTTTCCGTCGTTTCTTGCATAAAGGGCAAGTTTTGCGGCAAACAACGGGTCGGACTTGTCCAGCAGCGACTTGATGCGCTGTGTAGTCTCTTCCTCCTTCTCATAATACCCGTTCTGCAGGAATGTTGTCATTACCGTCGCCACAAGTTCCTCCCTCGGGTCGAGTTTGTAGGCGCGCTCGCCCATGAAATTAACCTCTGTTGCCTCTCTCGGTGACTTTTTCTTGTTGAATTTAGCCATTTTCACTGTTTTTTAGTAATGTTATTACACAAAAAAAGAATTATCACGATAAGGTGTATCGTTGTACACCGAATTTTTCGCAAAGGTAGGATTTTTTTATGAGACTACCAAAACTTTGGTGTTAATTTTTGTTAAACTCACTAATTCTTTGATTACACAACTCAACATATTTGTCGTAAATCTCAGAACAGATGTAATTTATGCCCAATTTTATGCACGCGAGCGCCGTCGTTCCGGTTCCTGCGAACGGATCAAACACAAGTCCTCCTTTCGGGCAGTATACATTTAACAGTTGTTCGCATAGTTCCGTCGAATATGTCGCCTTGTGGATGGAGCATGGTCCGTCATTGTTCTTGGCCTCGACAAAATTCTGCACATTTTCGTAGTTTTTCTGTCCTGTCCCCTTTGACGTGGACACCACCTGCTTGTTTGTGGTGAATGTGCGGTACTCGTCCCTGCGGCAGAACACGAACACAGGCTCCCATATTCTGGTCAACTTGTTTGGACTTGCCGTGTTGGGCACCGCGTTCCTTTTCTTCCAAGCGATACAGTCGGCCACACAGAAATTTGTGCGGGTCTGTATTGCGGCGATAAGGTTCCACATCGTGTCATGTGTGTTCACGCCGTAGTTTATGTTGTACAGCACAGTTCCGTTCTCTTTCAGTATGCGGTCGAACCCGTCAAATACGCCTACCGTCCAATCCTCGTACTGCTCCGGTGTCAGATTGTCATTCAGGTCGACGTATCTCGTGCTGTACCTTCCCTTCTTGTGGTCGTTGAAGAAGTCGGTGTGTGACCTTGACGTGTTATATGGAGGGCTTGTCAGCACGACGTCGACGGAATTTGGCGTCATGCGCTTCATGCAGTCAGAACAGTCTCCGTGCCATATTGTGTTCGGCGCTATGGCGCACTCTGTTGTCAGTAATTTTTCCATAATGTTTCCACCTTTGTCTTTTTCTTCCGGGTTCCGGTCACTGTGTTGACATCAAAGTTTATTTTCGTGAACCCAGCTGCCGTCAGCTGGTCATACATCTCGCAGTCATATCCGCTTATGAGCAGTTTTGCCTTGCTGTTTAAGCATTCTTCTATGAATTTCTGTTGCATCTCGTTGTCCATGTCAACGCTATACCTCGTATCCCCTCTTGTGTCCCAAGCATATGGCGGATCGCAGTACATGAACGACCTGTCATACTCCCGGTAGCGGTTCATCAGCGCTATCCCGTCACGATGCATTATGACCATGTGACTCATCCTCTGATGGAATTCAACAAGTTTGTCCACTGTGCTGAGGTAGTCCGACACTGACTTCGCCATCCCCCTCCTCACGACCATATTAACAGACATCCCGCCTATGCCGTTGTGCGATGTCCGGTTGACGTAAAAGAAATAGAACGCCCGCTCAACCTCGCTGATTCCTCTGTCCTTGAGTCTCTCGCGGAACTCGTCACGGAACTGCTCGGAGTACGGGTAAATGTCACATTTCGACTTGAACTCCACGAACATGTCCTTGTCCGCTATGACCTTGTACAAGGTGTACACATTTTCGTCGAGGTCGTTGTATATTTCAATCTCGGGTATATGTTCCATGTGGAACCCTATCGCATAGGAACCGCCGAACGGTTCTATGTATGTCGTGTATTGTGACGGATCCGGGAAGTGCGGTATTATCTTGCCGAACATACCGTTCTTTCCGCCGAAATATTTGATTGGGGCGTTCATATTTTGTATTTTTTGGCAAAGGTATGTTAAAATGAACTGATGTGCAAGGATTTTAACATTTTTAACACGTTGATCGTCTCTATTTATATCGTAGAGTTAAAATTCAAGTTATTGATATGAATGATTGGATAGATGATGATAGATTGAATAAGTTGTCCACACAGTTCAGCAAAATTTTCCATAATTTTCGCGACCGTTTGGAAGATATGGTAACTTCAAACACACTGATGCGTTCGGTGGTTTCAGAAATTACAAATTGTCGTTGGACTCGGAATTACGACATTGTATTCGACTTGTATCTAAAGACCAGAAACCGTCGTTTCATCGACGATCTGTCGCGATTGTTCCAACGTGAGCTGGGTGACATGTACGCATTCCTGCGCCTGCGTGATGGAAGCGACATCCGCCGAGATAACCCGTCAAACATTCGTGAAACGTACAAAGGAATGAAACTGACCGTGGCGTTCAATCCGGACGAAATGGCGGAGACAAGGTTGACGCAGCACGAAAAAGGTTTTGTTGACAGTCTAGATTCGATGTCGGCCAAATATTCGGCGCCCGGACATGAGTTCAAGTCCAACGCGAATGAGTCTGTCGTCCGCCGATTGGTAGAGGAAAGTGTCGCTTCCGCCATACGCAGACTGTTGTGATGCCTCATTTGTGTGCATAGCAAATAAAAACAACCGATTTTCGTCGGTTGTTTTTATTTTTTTTGGTTGCGCATTTTTGTTTTAGTATGCCAAAATGCAGTACTGTGGTCGTATAGAGATGCTGATTGTCGCCAGCCCGTCGTCTGAATAGTCGAGGTCGTCGAAACTTGAAGAAACGACCATACAAGACTTGAGTATCCACATCGAGATAGACGCGCCCGTCGGGTCGAGCATCTCGAGGATGAGGTCTCGCTTGTATCCTGCGGCATATCCCTGTCGTCCTGTCGCCGACTCTGAATGGAGTCGCACCCATTCCATTACCGCCTGCGACGCTGACGGGCCAATCGGGTCTCTTAGCACAACATTTATCTGCTCCCACAGATAGCGTCCAACGACCCAACTCGAAGTGTTGAGGAACGGGATCTCAGTCTCGCCTTGTGTTATGGTCGGGCGTGAAGCGGACGCCACCCACCACTCCTGTATGCCGAGGTCCGAAGGGAACCTGAGCAAGAATCGGTTTTTTCTTAGCGGCTCATATTCAACCGGAGCCTTTATAAGCAAATCATTCATTTGTACAAATTGATTCTGTTTTTCGTTATTTTGTCCACTTATAAATATATATCACGAGAAAATGGATTTAGTCATATCGCTCTGTCTCGTCGTTCACGATGTCGAATTCGAGCAGATCGCGGTGGTAGAGCAGTTCTATGCCGTACCTGACCCTGATGTCGATATAGTATCTTGACGGTATGAGGTCCTCTGTCCTTATCAGAAAGTAGTTCATGTCATACGCACGTTCTGTCGGCGAGTATCCGTAGATGTCTATCTCGCTCTCGCCGTTCTTTGTGTACAGGCGATATTCTATGTTGGCCTCCGAGTAGGTCTGTTTGGAAGTATAAGGTATTTTGCACTCGACACTGACTTTCCTTATGTCCCCTCTCCTTATCTTCTCCCTGTGCCCTATTCCGTACACGTAAGGCTTAAACGTCTCGCTTCCGTTGTTCTGCGGTATGCCCAACGTGAAATGCGACTCGGCGTTTTTCGGAACGAACCTGAGTTCCACCTCGCCCATGTCGTACCCGTTGTACGACAGTCCTGACCATGTGTCGAAATACATGGTGTCTGGTTCGAACTCCGCCCTGTCCGCGACCTCTATGTAGTAAGCGCCCTTTGTCGGCGACTTCACCTCATATTCCTCCCCGTTGATGGACGCCTTCGGCATGCTGTCAAGGTTGATAGGCATTCCGCCTGACGCGGCGAAGAAATACAGCCTGTTCGTGCGTCCCTTGCAGAAGTTCAGCCTGTCGTCGGCGACCGGGTTGTCGTATTCTGTGTGTATGAAAGGCTCGTACAGCGAACGCGTGTGGCCGGTGAACATTCCGACATACTGCGAAACATTCTCCTCGCATTCCTCGTATTTCGGTGAAAACGCTATGCCGAACCCGTTGTTGCACTCATCTCCCGCGATCATCGAATTGAAGATGTCTGTCACGTCCACCGACACAGGTTCGTTTCCCATGTCAAAGTGCTGGTATGCGAATATGACGTCTGACTTGTTGCCGGACTTTGCGGTGAACAGGTCGAGTTCCTTTGACAGTCTGTCTGTGGAATATATCCCTTCCTCGTCCCACCTGCAGCGGCTGCGGTAGTTGTACCAGTTCGACCCACCGCTTGAGAATCCTCGCCCTGTGTTGTCGTACAGGTCTTTCACGTAGTCGAACCCGCGTCCTGCGTCCCAGTCATACGGCACACGGAAGAATATCAGGTCGTATGACACGGCCCTGAGTTTCCTCCCGCTGAAATGACTGTCGTCCATGCCGCAGTTGATTCTGCGGTCGTTGACGGACGCGGCGTTTGTCATATGCAGCGTGTGCCTCAGCATTGACGTGTCCGCTATTGTTCCGTCGTCGATGAGTCCCCTAACTTTTTCACACGGGAAGTGTATGAGACCTCTTGTGAGCATTTTGCCGTAATTCAGTTCCATTACCGGGTTCAGCGCGAGGTTCGCTGATGAACCCCTCACAATGGTGTTTGATTTGTCGGCATATGTCCTTATGTGCATCTTTCCGCTTTTTGGATAAATAGCGTCAGTTGAACTTTATTGATTTGGAGAGCATGTCGTCAAGGTTGACCATGAGTTTCCTTACCATTTCATTGTCCATCACGGTTGACTTCATCGGGAATGGGTGCGTGTGTGTGACCAGCGCTGTCACGACGTTGCGGAGAAAGTCCACGAGTTCGTCCCCGTATATCATAGGATGCGCCTTGGCCTCTATGTTCGCCATCTCATCGTCGTTTATGCATCCGTCCTTTCTGTCCCCGTTCAGGTTAAGCAGTGTCTTTGAATCATGGGAAAGCAGGTTGATGCGGTCGGCGACTATGTTGATCGAACTTGAATATAGGTCGTCCCGCGTGCCGCGCTGGGCGTACTTCATCTGTATGTATGCCGGGTCGACGGTGTTTCTTTTCAGTCTCTTTAACTTCTCTCTCGCGCCGGCGTCTTTCTTGTGTCCGCAACGTATCCTGACCTCGTTGTCCTTTAGCACGATGTCGGCGTTCTTTCGCCCTTCTATCGCGATGTCTTCCCTTTCCGGCAGAGTGCCCAAGTTCTCCTCGTCTTTTTCCGGGGACTGTTCCGGAAGTCCGGTCTGCGTTCCGGTAAGCAGCGATCTCGCTGTCCCGTTATGCAAGTCGTAGTCCATCGTGTACGGTTGTGATATGATCGGACCGACGAAAACTCTCTGAGTACCGGATTTGCCTTTCTGCTGAAGGAACACTATCACACTCTCCCCGACCTTCGGGTTGACGTGAAGATGTTTCGGGAGCATGGGGAACACGTATGGCAGCGATTCTATGGGTGCGTTGTCATCGTCGTATGCTGGTATCCTGACCCTTATCCTTCCCCCTCCGTCAGGGTCGAACGTGCTTAGTACCGGCAATATGTAGAAATTGGCGTTGTCACCTTTCATTTTTGTCGTCGTTTTTCTCCCTGCGTTTTATTTCGGCGTCTATCGCCGAGTATTTGTCGGCCGCTTTTCCCATGCGTATGTATTGCTTGTACATCTCGGACTTTGCCTGTTCGAACTCGTTGTACATCTCCTCGGCCATCTTGTTCAGTTCTTCTGTCGTGTTGTCTTTGTACTCGTTCATTTGCCGATTCCCTTGAAACTCAGCGGCTGTATGTTGACGCCGCTGAACGTTATCGGACCTGTCGGTCCTGCTCCGGTCCCGGTGACGCTTACACTTCCGGGTCCTGCGACCACGTCCACCGCAAGGTTGTCCTTTATCTCCTTCACCACCTCCTCGCTGATGATTCTGACAAATTTGTTGATGATGTTTGGAGAACCGTCCGGATTCACGCCGGTCGGAATGCCGGCCTCAGACAGACGTTTGATTATCGCTGTCGTTAGCGCCATTGCGGACAGGCCCGGACGCTCGCTCGCCTCGCATAAAAGAAGCAACGGCGGTATGGTCGGAAATGCCTTCCTGACGAATTTGAGTTTTCCGTTTACCGCGTTCGCTATTGTGTTTATCCATGCCATTCTGTTAGCGTATGTTTAGCAGTTATCTTCACGCGGAGACTCTTCTTCCGGCGTTATCGTGCCGCGGTAGATGTCGGCATAGTCCACATTGTCCATGTCCCAGTCGTTGAGACCTCTGTTCCGGCTGAAACAGTCAATGCATCTCATGATGAGTCTGCGGTAGTATTCATATTGTTCCTCGGCGAAAAGTTTCGCCTCCTCGATGGCGAGCAGGTCGAGCAGTTCCTTGAGTTTGTTGAACAGTATGGATATCAGTTGGTCGCGGACTGTCCGTATCAGTGAAGTGATGAGGTTCCTGTATGACTTGATGTACTCGTCGATGCCTAACGGCGTGGCCATGCCTAGCACAGACATGTTGACTGCTATGAGCAAGTAGACTTTAGGCGACATCAGCGCCTGCACAATCACATTCGCGAGTTCGGTCAGTATGGTCTGTATGAATCCGAACTTTACCCCTCCGCTTAGGCGGACATGTTCTTCGCCTTCGCTGTACATGTCATATGATATCTCACGCAGACTTCCTTCAATGACAGACTCGACATCCTCCTTTGACGTCCCGTCTGAAATCGCGTCAATTGCGGAAAGTATCTTGTACGGGTCTACCTTGGCGGCGCTTGTCGCGATGCTGTCCGCCGTGAAATATCCGGCATGCTCGAGTTCGGCCTTGTCCAGCATCGCCTGATACTCTTTGTTGGAGAACTTGAAGAAGCAGTCTGACACCACAACATCGTCCGACTCTATGACATCCTGCACGGTCTTTTTTATCATGTCGCGGACGACCCTCATCTCAAACGACATGTCAAGATTCACGCTTATGCATCCGGTCAAAGCGTCAATCAGTTGGGCCACGACGACTTTTGAGTCGAACAATTTAAGCGAGGATATGTAATCATAGTTGAATTCGACCAATGTCCGGTTTTTGTAGTGGTTGGATTTAATTGATCTATACGCATCTGTTCCGGCGTTTTGTATCGCTTGTGTCAGATTGTTTTTATTTTCGTCCAGTTCCGCCTGCTGTGCTTGTATATACTTCTGCTTTTCTTTTATTTCTTGGTCTATGCTGTCCTTCTGCTTCTTGGCGGCCTTTATGGACTGTTTGCGCAAATCCTTGCCGTCAGAATCAATGTCCGCGTCGCTCTCTTTGATTTGCTCTTCCCATTTCGCTATTTCGCGCCCAAGCATCAGCGACCTCGCCTCAAGCTCAGCGAACTCGCCCTTCGCTTTTTGTATGTTGTCTTGGTTTGTGCGTATTCCATTCTCTATACCTTCTCTGTCATCGTCCGACTTAGGTTCGCAGTTCCCGAGAAGCACCTGTATTGCGTTGTTAAACGGAACCGGAGGGTCGATAGCGTAGCCTTCGGCGTTCCGCAGAGACGACCCGTTCTTCTGGTAGTCAAGGGTAATTATTCCTGCGTCCCTCGTGTCTCTTTTGTTCTCGTCATCGGACTGTGCGGCCTGTTCTTTTTGCACAATGTAGCTGGAGCGTCCCCATACTGAGTCCCCGAATGTAGACTGTACAAGTTTCACGCCGCGCCAAGCGTGCCTTCTTGCCGCCCGATTCTTCATGAACCACAGGAATGCGTTGAAGTCGCCGGCGTTGACAAGGTCGTCAGGTTTCTCAAATCCGTCGCATCCGAAATAGTAGTATCTGCCGACATTGTGTTTGAAAAGATTGATGCTTCCGAGCCCGAACATCTCACTGGCCATTTGTGAGAGCGGGTTTGACACTGAGGTTTCAATGCCGTTGAACGGCAACTCGGTGTCCGACATCATCTGTTCTGTCATCCCTGTCTGGTAATCGGCTATCTGTGACAGCGTCTTCATGTCTATCCTGATCCTGTCGTCGAGAGGGCACATTTCCAGTATCCCGAGCAGGTCTATCTCGTTGATCGGGAACACGACGCCGTTACGGAGTAAATCATCCGGGATGAGTGGGTTCAGTGAGCAAGTGAGGAGGTTTCTGATGTTCGACAGAAGAAGCGCCTTTACCGAAATCTCTATCGCCGGTATCGCTGTCGCTATCATAGAGCCGACATACTTTAATAAAATGTCATATCCGGCGGTCTGTTTGAACAGGTCCACGATGAATTCCAACGGGTTGGAACTCATGTTTACGGACACACCGACATTGTCCGCATCAAGATCAGGGAACCTGTTCAGCATCGTTTGTGCCGCGTCTATCGTTCCGAACACCTCACTTTTTATCCTCTGAAAGTTCATCGTCTTTACATCTTGTATTCTCTGACAGTCTCGTTCTTGCTTTCAGCGGCCATCTTGTCTGCTTTTGCGATGAAATCGTCCCAGTCGCCTATCTGTTCGCTCTCCTCGAACGTGCGCTTGATGTTCCCGTTGAATTTGATCAGTTCCGTAAGCAGTTTCGCCACCTCCATCTTGCGCCCGATGGCCTTGTCCTTGCTCGTGATGAAGTCGTTTATCGCTTTTGCGTATTTGGATTTCGAATCCATGCCTTCTTCGGACAGTACCGTCGAGTTCGCCAGCTTGTTGATCTCATCCTGAACCTGCTTGATGTTCTGGCACGCCTCGTCATATAGTTCTTGCAGAAGTCTCTGAAGGTTGTCTGACGAGTCTATCTTGACTTTGTATTTCTTTAATGGTACCATTGCTGTTGTGTCTTCCGGTAAATATCCGGAATCAGTTTTCCATCAGTATCTCCTTGGTCACCAAATAGACGTCCTTGTACCTTTTCATCGCCGCCCTTACTTCCTTCGGGTTCAGCATCGTGTATTCCGATATGAAGTATTGCGCGGACGTCTTGTTGAACTTCCTTGACTCTATCCTCGTGAACAGGTCGTCCCAGTTGGTGAGCATCTCTATGAGCGCATACCCAACCTTTTCCTCGTTCTCGGTGAGTTCGAGCTCGTCAGCACGAAGCAGCATGTCCTTGATGTTCTCCACTGTGGCGTCGATGACTTCGTTGTAGAACGGAAGTGAGCTTTCCTCTTCTGTGCGGTTGTCCCCCTTTGTGCCGAATTCATCCTCGTACGACACTGTCCGCTCCGTGTGCTTCATGTCCTGTGTCCTCTTGAGCAGAAGGTATCTCTTGCACACCGTGCCGCAGTATGAGTACGCCTTGTACCCCTTTGTCGTGTCGAAGTTGTTGACCTTGGTTATGAGGAACGACATCGTGTCATTGAAAGTGTCGTCGTATTCTTCTGACGGTGTGAACAGCTTGTACCTCCGCATGATGCTCTCTATCATCTTCGTGAACGCGGGATAGAGTTTCTCGCGGAACACGCGGTTGCGGAAGTTCTGGTCGTCGCTCTTGATGTACTGCCTGAACGCCTCCTCTTCCTCTTCGTAAAAATATCCGGTCCTTTTGTCCGGATTCGGTTTGCGCCCGCGTTTCTTTTTTACAGCGGGCGCATGTTCCGTTTCCGTGTTTCCTTGTATGGCCGTGGTGTTCAATGTCTCATCTTCCACCGTCTCAACTAAGGGTTTCGTCGTGGAGTGTGTCGATACCGTTTCCGCGGTCTTCCTTGTACTTGCACTCCTTATATGCGAGGTTGAACCATTTCTCGATATCGGCCTCGGTGTATCTCCGGTTGTATTCGTCCGTTAGGCTGCCCGTCCTGGCGACTGTGTGCTTGTATCCCTCCTTTGGCGCCACCATCGCCTTCATCCCGTTCTCTGTGAGTCTGAGCAGGAACTCGAAATTGAAAGCGACCTCGATGGACGGTTTGAATCCTCCGACCATAATAAAGTCGGCGGTGTTTATCACCGCGCCGGTGAGATTGAACACGGCCATGCCCTCAAGACGGTGCCTGTTGATGACCCCGACAGGGTCTGTGTCGTTCTCGTTTGTCGTGATGAACATCGGCGTCAGCGCCATTGTGTTCCCGTATGACCAGTTCTCGCCTTTCTCGTCATGGTAAAGGTTGACAGGGATGATGACACTCATCGTCTCGTTGCCGACCGAATAGTCGTGCGCCATGTTCAGCCATTTCGGTGTGTATTCGTCGTCGAATTCGATGACGGAGAAGTGTTCCGTCTTCACCTCTTCGGCGGCGCGGTTGATTTGACTGCAGTAGTCCGCCGCCCCGTTGTTCTGTACGATTTTTACGCCGCGTTCATCCATGAGCGCTTTGAAGTCACCGTTTTCGCAGACATCGGCCGTCGCTACCGCCATCAGCGTGACCTTCCCGTGTTTGTAGTTCTTCACGGCGGCGTCGACTGACTTGTACATGTTCTCCGACATCTTGCGGATTTCGTCGTCAAACTTGTGGTATGGTGTGACAATGGTTAAATCTTTCATTTCTTGTTATCGTCTTCTTTTGGGGCGTTATTCTCGACTGTCTCCTTGACCGACTCTATCTCCGTGATGCGGTCCTTGAGGATTGACTCGAACATGTGCAGTGTCTCCTTCTCAAACTCGGCGTATGTGTATTTCTTCGCCGTCTTGTCCATCTCTTCGTACAGCAATTCAGGCACCTCGTCGCGCATCCACGAACCGACAACTTTCGCCAGCACGTCAGGCACGTCGTTGATGTTGTTGTACCATATCCCGTTGTCGAGTATCGTGTTGTTGTCGCCCATCCATTCCGGTATGATCTCGGGCAGTTTCCCTATCACGATGTTCCCGCACTTTATGGCGTCCACGGCACTGCGGCCGAATGGAGTCTCAGGGTCGTGCCATATCGTGATGCATCCCTCCTTGAGCAACTCCGCATACTTGTCGGCCGGCATGTTCCTAAGTGCGCGGAAGGTGACAAACTGCATGAGCGGGTATTTCCAGTAGAATGTCTTGATGATGTGCTCTGCGTCCGAATTCGTCGCCGCTATGTTGACAATCAGGTTTTTCGCCTTTATCGGTTTTGACAGCGTTGACGGGAAATACGGGTTCAGTTTCCTCGTCCTCACGTACGGGAACACGCCGTTTAGCAGTCTCGCCTGTGTGTCTGTGGAGACGATGGCGTCGGTTATGCCGTAGCTCGCCCACTGGTCGCCGTATGGTATGAATTCGGTGACATACTTGAAATTCTGAAGTATGGCGTATCTTTTGCACGGAAGTTTTTTGTCGAACGTCTCCTTCATCAGCGACGTGAACACTTCGGGGATGAACAGGAAGTCGGACGGGCCGACAGTCCACTGTCCGGAGGATATGTTCATGTGCGGTATGGATGAATAGCTGTCGCCAAGCCATTCTCCGACACCGACGAACATTCTCATCTCGTCGAGAGGTTTACCTTTCTTGTGCAGTTTCTTCAACTCGTGCTCGCTGTACTCGTTGACTATCTGATAAAGCATCGTCACGTTGTATCCGTTCTGATGCAGCGTCCTTGCGATGTCGTACACGTACAGCATGTTGCTGTTAGGCACATTTTTGCAGTCTGTCACGAAAAAGAACAGCCGTGACTCCTTCTTGTCTATCGCCTCTATCGTTTGGTTTATCCTGTTGAGGATTGTTTCGGTCTTGTCGTTCATTTTGTGTCGTTTGGATCGTGTATCTTGATTATGCCCATGTCAACAAGTGTGTTGATAGCCAGTATCTGTCCGAATGGCATTTCGTCCCATGTCTTTCGGTCTTCGCTGAGAGGGCGGAGCGCGCACTCTAATATCATCTTTATGGAGTCATACTTGAGTCCCTGCACGGTGTCATTGCCGTTGTACTTTGTCTCGACTATCTCCTTTGACAGCATTGATATCTCGTCGTCCCCAGGTTCGAGCCCGTATGTCTGCGATACGGTGGTGTTTGACGTCACATCATTCCTTCCGACTGAAGAGAATATCTTTGCGTAGGCATTCCAGTTTATGATGTATTCCTTGCCGTTGAATGTCATTATGCTCTTGTCTTTTTTGCGCTTATTCTTCGAGAAGTTTCTCTATTGTCCTGTCCGGGTCGTCTATGACGGCGGCCATGCTGTCAAACGAGTGGTCGGCCGCAGAACCGGCATTGTAAGGCATGTTGATTTTCACGGACACTTTCCCGTCCGGTTTCGCGTCGAGGACTGTCGGGTTCGCTGTGATGACAATGTCGCATCGCTTCCATATGTCGGCCGAGTTGACAGGGAACCATATCTCCCTCATCCTGCACATGTTCGCCGACAAGTACGACAATGTCGACTGTATCGTGAGATTGGCCTCGAGAGGACTGTACAGTATGAATTCAGGAGCGTTGTCCTTCTCGACAGCGTTAATGAGGTCTCTGCCCGTCCACATGTTGAACTTGGCGTTCAACCCTTTTGAGCACTCGTCCGCCCTTGCGTGCAGCTCGAACGGGTAGTCGATGTACCTGAAATTTGTGTATTCGTCACGGTTCTTGAACGGGAACGACTTGCTGAAGTCCGCGTCGGTGATGTCTTCTGTTTTCAGTTCTGCGGCCGGATCGATGAATTTCCGGTAAACGTAAATGAACTGCTCCGTGTATGCCCGGAGCACGTCATTGAGCTCTATGCCTATCTTCTTTCCCATGCAATCAGTCAATATGTGGAGTTATTTCATTTCCGTCTTTGTCGAAGAACACGACCCTCGGGTATGCGTGGTCAAGATTCAGTTTCTCTCCGCATGAAGGGCACTCATAGCGTCCGATACGCTCATTGAGCGCGTGGTTCATGATTACGGGGACTTGTGACACTATCTCGCTTCCGCATGAAGGGCAGTATGCCTTCCGTAGTTTCACGGTCAGTTCGCTGTCTCTGACGTCAAGTTTGTCCTCGGTGAACTTTCTGTACTCCATATGGAATCTTCTGAATGCGACTTCTATGTCGTTCGGGTCGTTCCTCATCTGCTCAACCATACGGTCGGTTTCCTCGTCTCCGGTGTTCGGTTCGGTGAACGGGTTTTGCTCGACGTCGTTCATGTACATTGATAGTATGCTTTTCTTGTCCATGTGATATTGTGTATATTATTAAAATGTGTTAACAAACGTAAAAAAGTCAACTGAACTTTATCGTCTTTTTCGTTTTTCCGCCATCCGTCCAGTTTGAATAGACAAACGACACGGGTTCTATGAGCACGAGCGGCGTGAGCATGTCTATCAGATGCCTCTTTGACGCCCCTTTGTTGAGATAGGCGACGGTCATGTGCGGATGGTATTCCTTGAATTCGCTGTGTGACGGATAGACTGACAGTATCTCACTGTTCGACGCGTGGAGTATGTCGCTGGCCACGTCGCACTTGAGCACGTCATAAAGTTCATTGTCGAATATTGAGACATTGGTGAGCATTGCCCTGTAATCATGCAGCGGCCTTAGCATCTTGAAAAGTTTGCCGGTGTCCGTGTCGTTGTCAAGGCACGCGGCCAGCGTGACATGCGGCATTAGTTCAAGTCCGAAGTCGTCCGGACGCTCCGGATCTCCGTAAAGCTCACTCTTGTCGATGCTTTCCTGTATTTCCCTTATGATGTCCGGTACACCGTATTCCACCATCAGGAATGCGTATTTCTTATCTTCTGCCATTCTTGTAACCCTTCGTTCAGTTTGTTCATCATGCACTTGTTGCACAGCACATGTCCGTATGTCTCCTTTGAAATCTGCATGTCGTAGTATTCGGCAAGACCTTCTGTCTCGCCGACATCCGCGGCGTCGATTTCCGCAGTGTCATACCTTACGACCTTGCCGCATTCCTCGCAGACATATTCCTTCACAGGCTCATTGCCGGTGATGTCGACAATATGCTCCCGTTTCTCCTTGTTTTTGTATTTGTCTGTCACCGATTTCTCATAGAACTCGTCCATCATGTCCTTCGCGTCGACAACGACGCCGGCGCGCATCCGTATCACATAGTTCCCGTCATACTCGTCAATGGACATCAGCATCGGGTTGCGCAAGCGGAACACTATCAGGTCGTCCATTCCCCACGCGTTTGACGTGATGAATGAGATTCCGCTGATGTCAAAGATGTCATTGTACCGGTCTGTCTCGGTCGCGGCCTTCTTTATCTCGCTGACGAAACCCTTTGAGACGTACACATACTCGTCCGGATACTTGCTCACGTACATGTCGACGTACATTGCCGTGCTGATGTCGTCGTTGTCCTTGCGCATCACGACAATCTTCTTCACGAAATCCTCAAGACGGTACCTCGGCGTGAAGTTTCCGTCACGCTGGATATCAATCCAGTGCCGCGTGCGATCGCCGCGTCCGCCAACCTGCTTGAGTCCGTCGGACACGTTCTCTATTACTGCATTGTTCTCTTGTATGGTCACGACGCTGTACCCGTCCCGCTCGAGTATCTTCGGCATCTTTTTCTCTGTGTTGCCTCTTCGTTTTGACATGTATGGGGAGAAATAGACGTATTTTTTTGCCTCGCGGTCGACGAGGTATGTCCTGTATCTGAGTTCGCGCACCTGCTGTGTCTCTTTTCCCGCGAGAAGGTCTTTTGACACCCTGTTCTCGTGCTGTTCCTCGTTTATCGTGATGTTGTTTCCACCGTATTCGCCGCTGTAGGTGCGGAACATCTCATCATCGGCATTTTTGGCGCCCCGCGCAATCTGCGACATCAGTGTCACACACATGCGTTTCAACTTCTTTAGTAGTTTCATTCTTGTCGTCTTCGATAAATTTCTTTGTCCTCTTGTACAACTCTTCGTCGAGTTTGTTGATGAATCCGAAATACATCATGTATTCGTCGTTCACACGTTTGTCGTTCTGATTCACGCTCTTCTGTCTGAACAGTATGTGACATCGTCTGTCGCACATGTTGTACAGACTGTCCAGTTCTGCCAATGTCAATTGTGATAGTGCCATATGTGCTATGATGTGTTTTTTTGCTGTCGCCACAATCTTTATCTGAAATATGCGGGTTTAGGTGGACATTTTTCAACTCTGTCGCTGTCCGAACACCGAGTCATGTGGTGTAATTAGACAAAAAAGCGGTGTGAACGAATGCTCCGTTCGCGATATTAGACAATATCTGTCCATGTCCGCGAACAAAAAAAGCGGCAGCCACTTTCCATAGACGTGGCCGCCGCAGCAATAAAACAGAAAAATATAATTATTAAGACATTCCGGTGTGTCCAAACCCGCCGTCACCCCTTTCGGTGTCACCCAATGTGTCGGTTTCGACGAGTTCTACCCTCTCATGTTTGGCGAACACCAGCTGTGCGATGCGCTCGCCGTCTCCGATGTGCTCGGTTTCAGTGCCGAGGTTGACCAGCACGACACATATCTCGCCGCGGTAGTCTGCGTCTATTGTCCCGGGCGTGTTCAAAACGGTTATGCCCTTGTTCACGGCAAGACCGCTTCTTGGCCTGACTTGGCATTCTATCCCTTCCGGCATTTCGATATATATGCCGGTGCGAACCATGACGCGCTGCATCGGTTTTATGTCGATAGTGTGCTCCGTCCATGCACGAATGTCCATGCCGGCGCTTGAAGGTGTCTTGTATTCCGGCATGGGGTGCGGGGATCTGTTGATGATATTTACTGTAAGTTTGTCCATTTCATTTATAGTTTTTAAGTTCTATTGTCGTGAGTGTGTTCACCATCTTCGTGAGGACACATAACGTCGAGGTCATGATGAGTTTGTTCTCCTCCATGTCGCGGTCTATCGAGGTCATTGCCTCAAATTCCTCCTCGGCGAGCACAATGCCATAGTTCTGGCACAAGTACAGGCTTCTTTCCCCGAGTTTCATGCTGCCGGGAAGATCGTCGTTGAAATCATATATGTACCCCTTCTTGATTTTCCAGTCGTCCGTGCTCGGTATGAACATCACGGCCTTCGCCAAGTGCTGAAGAAGAAGGACGCGCATCAGCATCGAGAAGTTTACCGCGAGTCTAGGATGTCTCGGTTTGTCCTTGTCGGTGCCTGTCAGCGCCATCTCGTTTATGTCGTACGCGATTCGGCAAAGGCGGTTCAGCACGATGTCCACCATCCCTCCCTCGTATGCCCCACGCATAGGGTCGCTCAGCGCGTATGGGGCGCGCTTTATCTTCTCACCGATTTCGTCCATCATCCGCTGCGAGTAGCAGTTGTATTTCTCAAGGCGCTGTATGTACTTGAGGTAGTTTGCATTCAGTCTTGCTTCGTCCATGTCTTTCGCATTTTTGCGCAAAGGTAATGTTTTGGGTTGAGATACACAAACATTTTATGGAAAATTAACAAAAAAATACGCGCATATCCTCACGGACGGCGCGTAAACTCATAAAATTATGACTATTGAAAAAATTACTGTTTTTTTCTCTTTTTGTTCTTGCCCCTGTATTTCATCTCGCATTCATATATGTTGTCGTCATCGTCGAGGAAAAGGAACTTGTTGCTGAGTTTCATCACGGACAGTCCAGGTTCTTTCCGCGACGCGCTCTCGTTCAGCGTCTGCTGTAGCGTCCCGAGTTTTTTGTCGATTACACTCTCGACAATCGCCTTGATTATTTCATAGTCGATAGTTCCGGATGGAGATGTGCGCCTCCTTTCCGGCGCCTCTTGTATCATCTTGTCTACCGTCTTGCTTCTGTCAAGACGCTCTGACTGCTCGAGGATGCTCATTGACCGCTTGATTCCGTCCATGCTGTCCAGTTTTTTACCGAGCGTTTCCGTGAACATGTCCATTTCTGAGGCAGTGCTCTCGTTCATCATCAGCGGGTTCGCGATGATGGAGTTCTTGATGGCGTCAGGCACGTTGCTGTCTTTGATCCGTCGCTTCGAGATATTCTCGTTCATCTCCTTGAGCGCCTCTTGCGCGTTGTAAGGCTTGTACGCTTCCTCGCCCGGCGGCATCATGTATCCGGAGAACGTCGGAACCTTTGACGGGTCCACCGCTCTCTTGTTCGGCTTGGAAAGGGATGACTTGTCGTTCCCTATGTTCTCGACTAAATTCAGGTCCATTGTTGTTCTGTTTCATTAAAACTGCCTGCCGGCCCACGTATTTGTCAATATCACCGCTTGGGTATTTTCGACAGGTCTATCTTGCGCGGATTCTCGAGCTGCCTCAACAGTTCGTCCATCCCTCTCTCGGTGTCCGTGCGGTATGTGTCGGGTTCTTTCTCTTCTGTCTCCGGTTCTGTTTCCTCCGGTTTGACTTCTTGCTTCCCTGAAGGCTTGTTGAACTTTGACAGGTCTATCTTGCGCGGATTCTCGAGCTGCTTCATCAGTGAGTCCATCCCTCTCTCGGTGTCAGTGCGGTAAACATCGTCGTCCTTCTTCGTGTCATCCTTCTTGGTGTCGTCATTCTTCATTTGCGGACCGCTTGAAGGTTTCAGAGAAGGTACCGTCATCTTTATTCCGTTCTTGGTGTCTATGCTGACCGGATCCTGAAGTTGTTGTCTCACCCGTTCCATCCTCCGTTCGGTGTCGGTCTTGTAGATGTCAGAAGAAACCCTTGGCACTCCGTCGGTTGAAATCTTCCTGAGCGCGTCGTCCGTGATTTCACTGTCCGGACCTCCGAACTGCGCGACCTTGAATACAACCGCCATGGTGTTGTCGCCGTTAGGGTTGAATTCCCCGAGACCCTTGTATATGTCAGAGGCTGGTTGGGTAAATATCTGGTCTGTCGGGTCCCACTCGCTTATCCTGTCAAGAAGGAAAAATTTCCACGAGGGCACACGCGAAGTTGTGTCCCCGTATGGCTGGAACGCCCTTATGACCGGGTTTCCCGCACTTGTCGTCCCGTATGCATACACCTCGATTATCCTGTCACCTGTCGCTATGTCCTCCCCCTTCGAGTGATAGTTTATCAGTATCCTCCTGTGGTTGTCCAAAGCGTCATCGATGTCCTGTTCGGACACGGACTCTTCAAGAAGCACGCTCTCGAGTAGAGAACTGAGGGATTTCATTGTGCTCTTTATCTTATGACGTACTGTCCTTCTCGGACGTTTTTGGAAGTGTCCACTATCTTCTCGGTGTACGGTTCGTCCGAACTGTACAGGCTCCTGACCATCGACTGCTTTCTCGCCTCGTTGTCAAGGTCGTTACCCATTCCGCTCGCCGGATTGGTGTCGAAGTTTGAATAGTTGAACACACCCTTTGGCCCGTTGCAGTCAGGCAGCCAGTGTGTGTGCCCTCCGTGTCCGGTACCCTTGCCCTGTCTGTCGCCTGTGGCCAGCGCGTCAGGATGTGTCTCTGAATACGGGTTTTCCCTGGTATAGTCGCTTCTGACAATCTCATTGTGCCTTTCTTCTATACCTCTTTTTTCCAAACATGATTGCATATCCTAAAAGTTGTTTTTTCCTTGTGTATGATAAATAGTTCATTTGACATAAGCGCGCCGCAATTCTTCGTCCACCATCCGGAGTATATCCTCATATATGCTGTTCCCGGCGTGTGCCGAAGATTCGTAACGGACAATTTGCCCGTCGGAAACGGAACGGTTCATGTTGCCGGTGTTGAATTTTTCACGCGTCGCTTTTGTGCTGGTTCTCTGCTTCTCGTGCGGCTTTATGTACGCGTTGTCCGCTCCGGCCGCCTTGAGCGCAGCCTTTCTGTCGTCTATCGTTTTCGTGGCGAGCCCGAGCGTGTTGTTGACCCATGTCCTCATCTCGTCGCCTCCGTTCAGTATGTACTCGTCCGACTTGTCTGAACCGTTGTAGTTGTCAAAGAAATTCTTGATGCGTTTCATCTCGTTGTACGCGATTCCGTTCTTCATTGACAGTATGTTGTTCAACCTCTTGTACCCGTCTACGGTCTTGTCGCCGTTGTATGACGCCAATGTGGACTCAAGATGTTTCCTTATCCCGTCTCCGAGCGGAAACACCCTGTGCTTGAGTTCCTTGTTGCCTTCTGTCAAAAGTATGCGCACCATGATTCAACCTAATTTCCTTCTGAGCACTTTCTTCCACACCTCAGGCAGTGTGGACAGGTTCATGTTCTCGATAATCTTGTTCAGCACCATCGCGCACTGCTTGTCACTGAGACCGGACGAGCGCATGGCGTCAAGAAGTACATCTGTCTTCTGCTGCACACCTTGCGGTATCTTGACAAGGTCGTCCCCTTGTTTGTTGTTCGAGTATGTGTCAAGTCCGTATCCGGTCTCGGCCGGCGCCTCGGCGCTGTCGTCGACTCCGTCGCGGTTCGTGTCGTCGTTGGCGGACTCTGACACGGTGAAAGATTTGTCCAGATCAATGTAAACGTCAGGATCCGACGCCGTCGGGTGTCCGTACGCCATGCCGAACCGTCTTCCGTAGAACTGAGGGGTTATGTTGGCGGAAACGTCATCACCTGTCGTCGGCATTGCGGATTCAGTGCCGTCAAGTACCCCGTCGGCAGTCACGTCTTGCTGTCCACGATGGGCGTTGAACGGTGTGTCGGACAGGTATGAATAACCTGTGTCACCCATGTACTCCCTTAGTTGTTCCTCGCGCAATATGATGGTTCTCATCATGTCCTTCTATTACTACTCGTCGTCGTAGCAGTCGACGCCGTTATCCCTCAATATCTCGCTCACAACAAACAACTGCCTGCGGTTGAGGACGTCGCTGTGCTGTATCATGTAGTTGTCGTCACGGAGTCTCATGTCTCCGCACGTGTATGATATGTAACGGCTGTCATCCTCGCTCGAAGTGTATGGAACATATATCGTGTCGCCCATAACCTCATATCTCCCTTTCCTGATGGAGTTGAAGAAAATCCTTATCTCATGCTGCCATTGCTTGTCGTCAGCCTCAGACAATATTCTTGTCATCACTTTCCGCGTGATGGATTCCACCAATTCATTATTTCTCATTTGTCGTTCGATATTTACAGATAAATAGCGTTTCAACACTGATTATGCAATGAGTCACATCCTTAATCATAACAGGACACCGTTCGTCTTCAAGATAGACCGCAGCCAGTGCTGGGACTTCTTCCTGGACGGCGGTGCATATTCTTCTCCGTATGTCTCGGCGGACGGTTACGCAGACCGTTGCCTTGCGGTTTCTGTCGACACGGCAGAATGCGGCACTGTGATGCCGGACATGGTGTACGGATCGGACAGGTATGTATGGTCCGAAGCCAGGAACGGCGGGCTGTCGTTGGACAACATAGGGATTACCGGAATGGACAACGGGACTATACTGTTTGACCGTAATACCGTTTCTTCGTCAGAGTTCAACCGTCTGTATGGCGGCAGTTCCCTTGCGATAGAAGAGGACGACATGAGGATGCATTTCCGCAAAGCCGGAGGAAACAATGGAATTTTCTATTACGGAAACGACATTGTCCACGAGGACGGGGTGGACTGCATCAGACTGTCAGGCGGTTTCTACCAGGGATTCTTCAAGAGCGGTGACGGGTACCAGATTCTGCCCACCAACATAGGTGAAGGCGTTTGTCTTGAATTCGTGATAAAACCGGACGGGGCGGTGAAGCGCGCCGACAAACTGACAATGAACGACAGGTATCCGTCAAACAGCGGGATATTCTTCTATATAGGAACACGCGCGGAGAACAAGTGGTACAGGTATGCGGAGCACGAGGAACTTTTCGAGCGGATATCCAACACGTATTTCGCTGATGACGGTTATAACGGAGGCGGTTACTTCAGCGACATCACAACAAGCGCTGTCTATTTCGAAGACAGTGACGAATACTCGTCTGACGACGGGTATTTCGCTGACGGGTACGGCAGCGACTCATGTCCGGAAAAACCATGCCGGCCAGTGCACGGAATGGGCAGTGTCAGTTCGTGCTCATGCAAACCGAGATGCACTTGCTCAAAATATTTCTCCGACGGGTATTTCGACAAGGTGAGCGAACCGTGCGAGTGCACGTCTGACTACAATCTCGGAGGAGATTATTGGGACACATCGTCGGTTCCTCTTGTGCCTGACACTGAAAGGTCTACTTTGGGAGGGCACTCGCTTTCGACCCCGAACATTGTCGAGATAGAGACCGACAACAAGTTCCTGATGTTTGACCGTACCTGCTCCGGCGTCACCGCTGACCATTGGGAGGAAGGAACGAAGGCGGTCATCACCGACGTGAAGGCTGATGACCGTGAAAACTACTTCCTGCTGTACCACAGGGGGTGCGGCGGTCTGCTCGCGGACAAGACGTGGTCGTCAAAAGGCGACCGCAGATATGACGCCGCCCGCGACATTTACCGCAACGCTTTCGCCCTTCAGGTCCGTCAGGACGGTTCGATCGGATACAAGTATGCAGTCAAGGACTGCGACTGCACCGGTGACACATGCGGAAACCCGGCGATACTTTCCGAATGGACTGTGCCGGGCGTTGTTCCGGAGGGTAAATGGTCTGTGGTGCACATGAAACTCATGCCGTCCGGAATCCATTACGGCACATGCACAAAGTCGACCTCGTCGTCACAGAAGATGCGTGTGATGCTTTATGTCGACGGCAGGCTGAAACTCGTGTCCAAAGAGATACCGACGCTGAACCTCAGGAAACTTGCGGAAACGGACGACAAACAGGAAGGTGTGCCGTTCAACATATCGTTGGGCGGAGGGACTCAAGGTCTTGCGGATGTTGTCTACTATGACTACACGAAGACGCCGTCCGAAGTGCTGCCCATTGAGCGTGAGTTCGGGGGCAGTCTGTTCGGGTACATGAGATGCTTCAGATTTTATGCGTGTCCGCTTTCGTTGTCGGAAATCGAAGGCAACGTTAATTTTGTCAAGAGTGGTTTTGAAACCTGAAAGCCACCAAACTATTTATATTGAAAACGAAAGTTACAATGAACGGCATAACCTATTTTAGATTAGTTTCCCCGTACAGTAATGACATAACCAAGAACTGCGGACTCACCGGACAGGAGATTGACAACAATTTTTTCGTTCTTGAGGGCCGTGACGTCAAGTCTGTCACTCTTGACGGTGAGACACTCAAGGTGAACCTGTATAACGGTGATGTCATACCGGCCGACATGAGCGGACTGACCGGTTCCATCAAGGAGTCGATGTCCGACTTCGTCAAGTCGCTGTCGTTCGAGTTCGACCGCGACAACGGTGTCCTTAAAATCACACAGAACGGTGTCACGCAGACAATCGGCGGTTTTGTGACCTCATATGAGGACAACAATGTCATTGCCACGGACGAGACACTGCAGGGCACAGGCAAGCCTGAGTCACCGCTCGGTGTTTCCAGAGCCTACAGAACAGGCGCATACGCACCCGTGAACATGATAATCGACAAGACGAACGGCCAGACCCTTCCGAGCGGCGAGAACCTGCACGCCGGCGACCGTTTCCTTGTGCACGACAAGGTGGGCGACTACGGGCTGCTTTACGATTATGAGGGCGTGAAACGCATCACGTGCGACCTTTTCATGAATTCTTCGAAATGGCGCGTCCCCACAAAGGAGGACTGGGACGACATGCTCAACGCCATCGAGCCGAACGCGGCGAACCGGGACCACGCGAATGCCACAAGCAACAGGTATCTCGGCAAATACGCCGGCGGATATCTGAAGTCAAAGACCGGATGGATCGGCAGCGACGACGGGAACTCACCAGCTCCGGGCACCGGCGAGCCAACGGTCGACGACATGATAGGGAACACCAGTACACAAAGATGCTGCTGCGGCAAGAACGTGCCGTCATGCAGCCCGATGTACTGCGGGGAATACACCTCATGCTGCTGCAGACCGGACAGGAACCCTGACGCGAGCGGCGCTGACATGTACGGATTCAACGCGAAACCGGCCGGATACGTCGACGACGGTGGTCTTGTCGGATATTTCGGCGAAAGGGCGTCGTTCTGGACGGCGACACTGTCACCGAGCGGAAACAGCGCGTACATCAAGAGGCTTGAATGGGACAAGACAAACGTCTATCAGGACATCATCTCGACCAAGTACTCACTTTCGCTCAGACTTATCAAAGACTACGACGGAAGTAATTTCTATGGACATGAACAGATACTCGGAGAAACATACGAGACAGTGCTCATGCCGTCGGTAAAGTCAGGCAGCAAGGTGTGGACTGCGGTAAATGTCGCGTTCAACAACGACTCTTATTGCGGCATAGAGCCGAACAACGGTCTTAACCTGACATACACTGAAAGATACTACATCGCTGAATGGGACGGCCACAAGTGGGTCACTGCCCCGTTTAACGAAGGCGACTCTGTGGTCGTGCTTGTGGCACCGGACGGTTCAAGGGCAGTGGACTACAGACTCGTTGACGGTTCTCTTGTCAGGGTCAGTGACATCATAGCCGAACAGGTCGTCGGGAAGGTTGACGAGGAACTTGACGAGATAAGGCAGTCGATCGCAGACGAGGCGTCGGCAAGGGAGGCGGCCGACAATGAGTTAAGAAATGCGATAGACGCCGAGATTGAGGCGAGAGGACAGGCTGACAGGGAACTTAACGAGAAAATCGACACGGAGATTTCCGCCCTTGACTCGAAGATTGCCCAGGAAAAGCAGGACCGCGAGGAGATGGACACGCTCCACGACGAGCAGATCAGCGACCTCGCCTCAAAGTTAGACCAAGAAAAACAGGAACGCGAGAACGCCGACAACGCGCTTGCGGGTGAGATTGACGGCATCGAGAAGAGACTTCTCGCAAGTGGGGAATTTGACGTCGACAGCGGCGTGCTCACACTGAAGTCGGAAGACGGTGAGTCCACGGTGATAAACGTCGGATTCGGTTTCAACTTCGGTGACGTATAATATCTTATCGGAATATATCAAGACAATGGAAAACAACAAATACAGACTTCAAATACGTTCGCACAAGGAACTGTTCCCGACCAAAGAAGCCGCGATAAGCTACCTTGAGACTGGAAGGGACTGCTTCCTGAACACGGCGAAATTCGGTGAACCGGCACTGGTTTTCTACGGTGACGACCCGGACAGTCCGAAGATGCTCGTGGCGGTCGGAAGCACAATTCCGGACAACGGAAGACTGTCACTGTCATACATTGACGACAGCGAACTCCGAGAGATGATTTCTCATGTCGAAGAAGAGTTGGGTTCTTCATCAGAAGAGGTCGAAAGGCTCAAAGAAAAGACAGAGAAACTCGACGACATGCTGATGGACGTCGTCGGCGCTACCGGTCTCACGTACGACCCGAACAAGATCGAGGACCAGATAACATATGAGCCGGAAGACCGCCGCGACCCAATCATAGGTGACGCAGAAACACTCGCGAAAGCGGTCGGCCTGCTCTCGGAGCGGATACAGGACGTGGCTTCCGAAGCGGCAACAAGCGTTGAGGACACCACAACAGTCGCAATGTCGAAAAACTCTGACGGTGTCATATCGTCTGAGGTGAAAATTTGCTCAATCGACACGAACAACCAAGGTTTCGACAACAACATGATCGGTTCTGTCGACGCAGGCGAGAACGGCGGAATATACGCCGCGGTCGACCTGTCGTATGACACTGCGTCGAAAAAGCTCAGATTCTCGCGCAGCGGGGTTGAGAACGGGGTGTTCAAAACAGACGCGAATGTCAAGGAGTTCGACCTTGATTTCGGCGAGCACACGGTGATCGGTGTCGACAACGGAGGAAACACGGTCGAACTTGCTGTCAACGAAGACAATGGTGTGCAGAAGATATCGGGCAACGTCCGCCTTTCAGGAAGAAACTCGATACAGAAGGACGGTGACGGGGGACTTTTCGTCGACGCGTCGATTTCCGTGAACGAGAACAACGACTCACTCATATTCCGCCTCGGAAACACCGAGACTGTCGTTAACCTTCCCGGCGCAGGCGTCTTTGACCGTGCGGAATATGATTCTGTCAACAACGCCATCAAGCTGTACTTCCTCGACGGCGAGACGATAACAATACCGCTCGGGAATGTCTTTGACAACATAAACCGCATCGCAGTTGACAACAAACCGTCTGATTCGGTGACCTTGTCTATTGTCTCCGAAGACGGTAAGGACACGCTGTCAGCGGACACGAAGGTGGCGGTCTCGCCGAAACAGCTGATTGAGAAAAATCCTGACAACGGCAATCTGATCGTCAGTTCAGACGTCGTCGCGACAAACGAAAGCGTGTCCTCGGCAGTCGACACGGCAAAGTCTGAACTCATCTCATCAATCCACGAGGTGAGCGACAAGGTCGACACGACAAAGAATGAACTCGAGACAAAGATACACACTGTAGAGGACAGCGTCACAGAGACAAATCGAAGCGTGGAGACGCTCTCCGACAGGATCAGCAGCATAGAGAACGACGGCGCTACCGACGCCGAGCTGGCGACCAAGGCAGACAAGACTTACGTCGACTCGAACTTCGTGAAGAAGTCTGACGTGCTGGCGGAGGTGAGCAATACGTCGGAGAACCCAGTGCAGAGTCGTGTGCTCAGCCAGAAACTCGGTGAAATCAGCGACGGAATGTCCGCCACCAATGAATCACTGGAAACTGTACGCCAGCAGCTCGACGCCGCATACAGCAACCTGAATTCGAGGGTAAGCACGAACGAGACCACACTGTCGGACGGTATCACTATCGACAAGGTGTCTGAACTTGTGTACGCGCTCAAGATAAACGGCGTAGAAAAGGGAAGAATCAACTTGCCGAAAGACCAGTTCTTCGAGTCAGCGTCATACGACGCGGGAAATAACGAGATTGTCCTCGTGTTCTTCACAAACGACGGCGAAGGCGAGAGCGTAAGACAGGAAGTCAGGATACCCGTGGGCGACCTGGTGGACACCTACAACGCCGGCGACGGCCTTTCGTTGTCGGAGAACACATTCTCGGTGAAACTCAACTCACAGAACGAGTCAGAATATCTGAAAGTTTCCGACGGCGGCCTGATGCTGACCGGCGTGTCGGCGATCAAGTCGCTTGTGGACAACATGTCCGGTGCCATCGACAACATCTCTGAGACTCTCGCAAACAAGGCGGACAAGACATACGTCGAAAGCTCGCTCGAAGGAAAACAAGACACACTGAACGGAAGCGACACGGTGTCAATCGACAACCGTACGCTGAACGTGAAGGTCGCGTCCAACAGCGACACCCGTCAGGACAACATGATACGCGTCGTCGACGGCGAAGGACTTTACGCAAACGTCACGATACGCGTCGACAAGGAAGCAAACAAACTGTACTACCGCACAAGCGGGACGGAGGGCGAATACAGTGTCGATCTTCCGGAAGCGCCCGGAGTGAGCGTCGTCAAGTCCGCGTCGTATGACCCTGCGACCAAGAAACTCACCATCATATTCGACACAGACGCCGGCGGTGAGGGGACACCGATAGTCATCGACATGACAAGTCTCGTCGCCGACATAGACGACAAGGTGGACGCCATAAACGACAAGGTGGACAACTTGAGGATACCTATCGACAACTTCTACGGTGGGGCGGTAAAGACGGTGACACCAGGCTCGATATCCGTCAACTCGAGCGAGGCGTTCGGAATCGACGCAAGCAGACTTGTGTCCAATGACGCAGTGTCCAACAACTGCATCGCATATGACCCTAACGTGAACGGACTCTATGTCGAGGACAAGTGGTCTGAGAAAATCAACGGTTTCGACGCGAGGATATCGGCGCTTGAGGCGAGTATCGAGAACTTCGTCGGAGGGTACTCGGACAAGATCGACAAGATGTGGAAGACGCTTTACGGCGAGAACGGCAACCCGTCGAATCCGGAGACTAACTCTCTCGTGTACAACCTGTACAACAACTTACTCGACTTCAACGACACTACCGGTAACTGGGTTGTGGACGACGAAGACACAGTCCACACAAGCGACGGAGAGGTGTTCTGATTGACTTAGACTACTTTTTACGGTAAAGTTGGCGGCGCCGGAGAAAAAAATCCGGGCCGCCATCATCGAACAAGATATTTATATTGGAAAGATAACAAACTAAACCAATTAATATTAATATGGCAGCAGCAAGAGTTTTACAACTTCTTAGAAGCACAACAATTTATGACACTTTCGAACTCGCAGCGAGCGCGTTGAGAGGTCTGCAAGGTCGTAAAGACGGTGAGATCGTGTTGGCGAGGTACACACCTGTGACTGTAAACGGTGTCACAGTCGACACAGCAATCGGCGTATATCACGTTGCCGGCAATACCACAACATGCACCGTCTTCCAAAGTTCGACAGAAATAGCGAAGAGACTGGACGACATTCAGTCGGAACTTGACGACACACAGACCGGTGCCGGTCTTGGTACTGATGGTTCTTATACCGTACCGGAAGAGAATGAGGCCGGTTTTGAGGTTCTCGGTGGTCAGAATGCCCCTGACAATCTCTATGATGCCATCATGAAACTGGCCGACGAGATCGCCGGTATGGACTACTCATATAACACGAATGCCAGTGATACAACCGCAAGCGCGGCCGTGAACGACCGTTCAAAGGTTATCGCGTCAATCAGCGAGGTCAACGGTGACATCACTGTGGGCAGCACAGCGGCTAAGGACCTTCTCTTGACCAATTATACAAATGACGGCACAACCAATACAGGTTCAATCGTTCCTGCCGATACTGTCGAGAAGGCGTTTAACAAATTGGAGAACAAGGTTGGTGCGAACAAAATCACAAATGCAGACGGCTCAATCACTGTTACAGAACCTACCGGTTCCGCAACAACCACTGACATCAACGTCAACATAAAGACAGGTGAGAAGGTACTTCACAAGGATGGAAACGAAGGTCTGTGGACTGACATCAAGATCCAGAAGGTCATACCGACCGGAACTGCTGGCACTGACGAGATTCTCGACACGAATCTTGGTGCCAACGTCCGTGAGGCTTATCGACTGATGTCAAATAACGGAAGCGGAACCTATGTGCAACTTGGTAAGGATATCAATGTCTACAAGGACAGTTCTCTCATCAGTGTCCAACTCGGTACAATGGGAGACACACTCACCAACGAGGACGCAAACCAGAAGTCAGATGTTTCGACAATCGTTCCGGGTACAGGCGACGACGCTCTCGTGTTCGTGTACTACCTCGGTGACGAGAACAAGTACCAGAGGGCATCTATCAACGTCGAGAGTTTCCTGACAGATTCTGAATACGGTATCGGTCTTGCTGTAGAATCTGACGGAGCCGCCACAAACAGCAAGCGTGTCTATGTCAAGAAAGACACAAATTCGGAGCAGGTTATCACTGCGTACAGCGAGAGTGGTAACACTACAGCAGATGTTCTCACAATAGGCAATGATGGTGTCAAGGTAGCGAACATCCAGGCCGCTATTGACGCTGCCGTCGGAAGGGCGCAGACAACAATCAATACCACCGTCAACAAGTCAGGTGAGACTGTTGCGGATCCTCACATCTCGATAGCGGAGACAACTGCGGACAACGGTTCGAAGAGTTACACATTCTCAGAGACCGACATCGATTCACAGGCGAGGGCGATCGCTGCCGAGAAGGTTCTTTCTGATTCAATCAACGGAACCGGTTCTTACAACGAGACAACCGGCGTCGCCACCCCATACGCTTCACCCGCTAACGCGACATACGCAAATACAAACAATGTAAAGGGTGACATCGCCGCACTTGATGCAGCAGCCGCTGACGGTCTTAATTTGGTCACAAGCGCGAATAAAGCGATTGTCGTTGGCGCAAAGGAAAACAAGCAACAGGAACTCACACTGACACTTGACACTACGACGCAAGGAACTGGCATGGAGTTGACAAGCGTGGACAACGCTCTCACAATCACCAACGCCGGACTGTTCCTCTCAAACACTTGGGACTGTGGCACGTACTAATCAGTACTCATCAATTCGGCAATATAAAACGAGGGGCGAAAACCCCTCGTTTTGTTGTTTATTGTTCCCCTTTTTTGGTGCTATTGCTAATCAATCCACGGGAACTCCCTGACTATGGCGTTGACGAAGTGGAACTTCTGCAGTTTCTTCATCGCGATGCACCTGACCTCCGAGCGCCAGTCGTGTGTCCTGATGAAGTCCACAACTTTTTCCCGTCCTCTCAAATTGTCGTCCACCTTTATCTTGTACTCCGCGGAGTATCTCTCGCCGTCCGAAAGTATCTTGCCGCAGCTTCCGTCACCCCAAAGGCACACGCGCACATCGAACGGCGCGTCGTCATACCCATTCGAATCATTCCGCACGAAGTTCACTCGCTTGAGGTTGGTCTTTGGCCTTTCGTTTGTTCCTCCTCCCTCAGGCCGCCTGTACACGTTGAAGCAGCAGTGCAGTTTGCGTCCGCTGTATGTCTCTTCGCCGAGGTCGATCGACTCTATCAGGTCGAATTCGTACAGCGACTGTGTGTTCCATAGTTGGCTGATAGGAAGTATCATCGCCACGTAGTCACCGCACGATACAGCCTTCTTGAAGAATTTCTGCGCCAGGTTCATCCGGCTGCCGTAAGGAGGGTTTCCGAGCGTGAGCCGTCCCTTCTTGTACGGCATCTCATATGACAGGTAGTCGGCTTCTATGACGCGTGGGTCGTCAGTTTCCGGTCTGATGTCAATCCCTATGTCCACGCGCACGTTGTCGCTGTGCATGAACGCTCCGTCACCGCAGCTTGGTTCCACGACCTCTGTGACCGCGCCCATGTCAACGCACGCTGTCAGTATGCCGAGACATCTGTCCACGACATGACTCGGTGTGTAGTATTTGTCGTCATTCAGTTTCATATGCTCAAAAATTTTTACTGCAAAGATAAAGAAAATTATTGACACTGAAAAGTTAAATTATATTTATATGAAAATATCATCTATATGTACAAAAGAAGGAGTGTGACGTTAAGTGAAAGTCGTCTCAGACGTCTTATCTCAGAGGCGGTCAGAAAAGCACTGACGGAGAGTAATGAGGACACCAGATGGTACAACAATCAGGAGTCGGATCCCGGTGTCGGCAGTGAGTTGGATTTTTCTCCGCAGTTGTGGACAGAAATCAGATTCGTGCAGGGCGGAGATGATGACTACGAGGAAATTGACCGTATGTTCTGCGGCGACGATGATGTGTACTGTGAGGGCAACTCGCAGCCTGTGATAGAGTATTTGGCGCAGTGGGATGACGGCGAGGGAAACGTCGTCGAGGACGAGCCGAGGATAGCGAGGAACGACACCGTTTACGATGACGAGAACGGAGAATACATATTAAGGTACAACTCGTCGGTAGGTGGATGTTACCTGCTCTACAGGAAAGCGTCACCGCAAGAAGTTGACTGGTATCAGAACAATCGTTGACACACAACGTTTTAAGAGAGTATCTGCATCGTTTTAGGTAACATTAAAACGATGCAGAACTGTTAAAATGAGTCTACTGCACGTTCTTTCAATAGTTGGTTACAAGCACCTCGTCAGCGCCTCCCCTGTCCTTCCTGTGGTAAGAGCTGTTGCTGTATGAGTTGTTCAGATGATGCACGTTGTATCTTTCGGACCACACGGAGAGTATCTCATTGGTCTTCCCCTTGCTCTGCAGTGCGTTCGACAACGCGAACTTTATCCCTTTTTCGTCGAGACAGTCGAGCAGGGACAGAAGTTTTCTCTCGCACGTTTCGTTCCATCCGCCGTTCTCGTTGTATGTGGCGCATGTTATCAGATATGGCGGGTCGCAGTACACGAAATCATCGTTTCCGAGTTTGTCGAGTTTGAGCTCGCCGAAGTCCTTGCATGTGAACATAACGTCCATACTTGTTATTCTCTTGTGAAACTCCGTCAGGTTTTTTCTGATGGCGTCGTTGAACTTGCTCCGGTTCTTTCCGAACGGCATGTTGAATCCTCCGTCCTTGTTGAACCTTATCTGGTGGTTGAACGAGTAGCATATGAGCACAAACAGGTCTAACGGGTCTTTCTCCGTAGAGTTGTTGTAATCTGACCTGAATCTCAGGTATGCATCCGAGTCCGTCATGGTCAGGCCATATTCCTCTATTCTACTGTCCACGCGCCCTATCACCTCGTCAATGCTTAGTGACTTGAACTTGTTGTATATGCCGATAACGCCGTTATCAGCGTCGTTGGCTACAATTCTGTCCGCCGTGACGTTCACCGCCACATTCCCGCCTCCCGTGAAAAGGTCGACAAACATTCTCACCTTGTCCGGGAATAGCGGCAATATCTGCTTGAGCAGTTTATATTTCCCGCCGGTGTAGTTCATCGGCGATTTTACTAATTTTTCCGGTATTGTCATGTTTCGAAAAATTTTTCATTCATAAGAGAAGTCACTGAAATCCTTGTCGAGGATGTCGAACAGGTTGCCAATCACGACACCGTGTTTCCTTGATATGAAATTGTTTGTGCTCGGGTCCTCGTCTACAATGTCCGCGATGCATTTCGGCAGTATGCCTTCTTCAATCAGAGAATCAACGTCGGTTCGCTTGAGCGAGGCAATTGCCTTGTTGTACTTCTCAATCTCCTCTTTGACCTCATCTGATTTGAGTCGTTCCATGCGTTCGGTGTAGTCTTGTTTTATTTCGTTCCAGTCCATGCCTATCTCACGCCAATACGGAGGTTCTTCGTTTATTGACGTCCAAAACTTTATCTCCTTATCCTCCATCGTCATCAGCTGTTCGTACGTGTCTTGGTCGGATGCGCTCAGAGGAAAACCGCTGACGAGCCTTGTTTCCTCTTCGGTGAATGCCCTCCTGTCCTTCGGATCGGTTATAAGTATGTTGCTGACCTCCTTTCCCTTGTCGTTTATCCGTGACCTGACCTCAGGGGCGAAACAGACAAGCAGCGTTGATATGCGGCTGTTGAACATGTCGACATACTTCGCGACATTGTATTCAAACATGTCGTCGCAGTAATGCTCTTCCTCGTCCTCAACGATGTTGTTCGGAAGAAGCACGCAGTTGAACACAATCTCGTCCTCCTCGGACACCGGCACACCGTAATGTTTCCTTCCCCACTGGGTTATTTCCATGGATTTCACTGACGGGTCCGCCTTTTTCGCCTTATTGTACAGTCGCTCAATCTCACGCGTGACCTCAACCTTTCCGCCACCGTCCGAAGGTATGAAGTATCGCGTCACGCGTTTCACGTCACTGTCTGATTTCTTCTTGCCGGTGTTGATGTAGTATATGGAGTCACCCATGTTCACGTCAAGACCCTCCTTTATTGCGAGCTCGTACCACGCCTGCCGCGACTTCTTCGTGCCCGCCTTTGTGCGCTGAAGGCATGCCTCCTTGTATGCCTTTATGCTCGTCTTTATCTTGCCGACAGTGGCGATATCCTTCAGTGGTATGCGGAGATTGTATATGTCCTCGAGATAGTCGTAGTAGTATTCTATGAAGTCGTGCCCGCGGTTCTCAAGCAGCATGCGTATCGCCTTGTCGAGGAATTTCTCGATATATTTCGGCATCTTCTTGGACTTGATGCTGTTTCCGACAAGTTTGACTGACCCGTCGTCAAGAAGGTCAGAGTATACCTTCCGCCGGTAGTTCGCCGAAGCAGGGACGAACTCGTCAATTCCGAGACCCATCTTGTTGACGCCGTCATAGTACTTGTTGTTCAAGAAAAGGTCCTCGAACTCGCATACGTCGGCCTCGACGCCGGTGTATTCCTTCCCCTTCACACTGTTGCGTCCGAGACCCTTGCCGATGTATGGGTTGTCGTCTGTGTATCTGAAAGAGTCCGGCATCTTGAAGTTGAAACCGTCGGTGTCCCCCACGATAGGTTCGTATCCAAGATTCTTGAAATGATGTATCATCAGTCTGAGGCACTGTCTGCCTATCGTCGTCGTTTTCTCCGCAGCGACAATGTCACTGAATGGGAACACGGAACCTGAACCGAATGAACCGAAAAATCCGTTACAAATCACCTTCTGTGCCGCCTGAAGTCCGTCATAGAAGGTGGATTTCGCCGCGTCGCCCAATTTTGCGTACTTTTTCTTCAGACCCTTGTTGTGTTCGCGCTGGTCGAGCATGTAACCGAGAAGCATCAGCATCACGTCGTCTATGTCGGCCTCGGCCTTGATGTTGAAGGACAGCAGAATCGACGGATAAAGACTGTTGTAGTCAAGTTTCACAACATTGTCGACAAAACCGACCTTGAGAAGTCTTGACAGTCCGCCCGTGAACGGTCTGCTGTCGATGAGTCTCGGTATCGCCGAGTCGTGCTGATAGTACCATGCGAGCATGATATATTTCCACACGGCCGCTGTTCCCATTGTGCAAACCTTGTCGTATGACACCGGCAGAAGTTTGCTGACGAAGTAGTTCGTGGTGTTGTACTGAAGTTCGACCTTGTCCGTCTCCCAAAGGTCGTCCAGCAGGTATCTCTGAACGATGTACCGACCGGTAACCCAAGTGAATTTCTCGCCCGTCTCCTTGTCCGTCGCGCCGTCATAATCCGTTGTATATCTGTCCCTCATGCTGTCGCTGAACCTGAACCAGTGCCCATTCTCGTCATTGAACGCATACACACGTTGTTCGTCCGACCATGTCTCGTTGATTATCTTGCCGGGCACGTACACCCTGTTTTTCTTGGCTATTCCCGAGTACTTCGTCACGTATTTCAGTGAGGCCGACTTCATGTTGCTGTTGATTGCCATGGCCCTTCTGACCGCAAACAGCGAGTCGGTCAGATGGTATCCCCACATGATTGTCGGGTTGTAGTACTCCATCTCTCCGCCGAGTTTGAGAACCTTAGGCTTCGACTTCTTGTACACTCCCTTGGGGAAGTAAGGGTCTCCGAACTCATTGAGACCTCCACACCCGTTCACCATCAGTCTGACGTCGATGAAGTTCCAGTCGAAGTTCTCGACGTTGTGGCCTGTGATGATGTCCGGTTGTATCTGTTTGATTATCGTGAAGAATTCCTTGACGGCAAGAACTTCGTTTTCATGCTTTTCATCCGCAGTTCCGCCTGACACTGTTATGATTTTTTCAAACCCCTTGTTTGTGCGTATTCCTATCTGGTCGATGGTGTCATGTTCCGGATCGAGACCGCTTGTCTCGAGGTCGAACTCCAACCTCACAAGGTCGTCATAATTGTCGTATCCCTTGAACTGTCGCTTGCCGGTTGATATCATGTACTGTTCGACAGGGGAGACGGATATGTAGTTCCTGACCTTGTCGTCGTCGCTGTACACGGGCACGCCCCCTTTCTCGAAGAACGACATGAACTCGCTGTAGGTCATCGCGGTCTTTGCGAAGAACATCAGGTTGTATCCGTTCTGTGTCCGTTCAGGCACCGTCCCGTCACGGCGCGCTGTCTTGAGTGACCTCACACCGATGTGCATTGACCTCATTTTCTCGATTATCTCCGTGCGGTTTCCGCGATACAGACGTCTTGCCGCGTCCTGCCTCGCCCACAGGAACGGAAGGAACGCCTCCTTCTTGACGCGCTTCACGCCTTTGTCGTCGCGGTAGATGATTGACACCTTGTCGTCGTTGTAACCGCACTCGAACTTGATGATGTGCTCCATCGGGTCGGTGCCGGCGAAGAATTCGTCTATCTGCTGTTTTAACGTCACATTCTCGTTTTCCATAATGTCGATAGTTGTTTGGTACCTGCAGCCGCACAAATACGGCATCGGTCATTATACTTTTTCCGCAAAATTAATCGTTTTATCCGTAACGACACAAACACTTTCTGTCATTTTAATGTTTTTTAACTATCTCTGGCAAAAAATGAAGAATATCAATGATACGGTGCTTTGCCATATTTACAGGTATGGTTATCATGTTGTCAGAAAACAGTTTTGACCGCAAGGTGAACAAATTCCTGAGCGGTTACACGGGCGGTGGGTTCTCGTCGGTGCGCGAGTTCCTGCTTAAGGGACTCTACGGGAAATTACCTGAGATGAGATGCATCAAAAATCCAGAGACAGTTTCTGACGTGGTCCGATGGTTTTTCAACCCGGACGGAAGCGTGAAGAATGCCGAATATGTGAATGATTTCCGTGCGATACTCAAGTCGCTCATAGATAAAGACGGGGTTGACAAGATACAGAATTTCACGCACGGTTTTGAACTTCTGTCATTCATGAAAACTTTCGGACATCTGACACCGCGCGAAAAGAACCATATCCCGCGCAACTCGTCAAGAAAGTCAGTAAAGGCGGACAACGGTTACACTGTAACAAGGATAGATTCGTTCGATGAGATGACGCGTGCGCCGTTCGGCGACAGCTGGTGCATCGGTCAAGACCGCGAATGGTGGGACGAATTCGCTGACGAGTCGGTTTCCACTGTATATATGGTGGTGAGGTCTGACGCAGCGCAAGCAAGGCCGTCCACAATGATGGATGACGACGAAGAGGTCACCGCAGACGAGTATTTCTCCGGAATTGACAGTTACACAGATTCGCTGCGTAGCGGAAAGTGGGGGTCTCTCGGTTCAGGAAGGTATCCGTACGACAGTTACGGCATGTCCGCGATGGTTGTGATAAGTTACGAGAATGGTATGCATGAAGTGTGGTCGAGGTACAATATGAGTGGAAAGGACGGAGACTATCTGAGCAAGGGTCAGATGTCCAAACTACTCGGAGCACCATTCGAGACTCTTTTCCCGTACGTCAACTACACCATCAGCGAAAGTGCGCTGAACGAAAGCGAATACGCCTACCATCTGACCGGCAGGGCGTCGGACGGGAGCAGAATCAACCATGACATGCGCCCTTACGGTAGCGAAGGCAGAGTGATGATGACGCAAGGCAGGGACACCGGCCATTTCGGGAGCGGGACTTACTTCTCCACATATACGTTCGGGGGATATGAAGGTCTGCCAAAATACGGAGAAGGAAACAACGATCCGCATTTCATACAGATCAAGGACGGCGTGTACCGTGTCGACCTGGACTTGTACAAGAACCTGTACAGGGTAGAGAGCGAGGACGAGGGGGACATTCTGTTCTCGACACTCAAGTTGCTCAATGAATTCTTTAACCGCGTGACGGACGAGGATTTTGTCGGCAAAAAAGAACCTAACTACAACAACGCCGGTATATACCAGGTCGTCAGACGGAACTGTTCGGTGCTCGGACTGAAGTGCCCGTCATACTATGAACTGACAAGGATGGCGCAGTCGCACAAGGGTGTGCAGTCGTTCTCGACCCTTTTCATGGAATGGAACGGTTTTAATGGCGTTAACGTATGCGGACTGTACAGGTTTGACAACACGACGCATGGTTCTGTGATATATGACCTGTCGAAGACGGGGTCGGCAATAGTGCCCGTCAAGAAGGCGAAATACTTTAGTCCTAAAGTGACATCACGGTACGGTTACGTCAACACTGACGGGAAATATGACGATGATGAGATGCTTGCCCTCACATCCCCATATTACATTCCGGAAGAAGAAACTTTCAAGAAAATGCCTTTCAACAGACAGGTGAGAATATTGAAAAACATGATCAGTAACGGCAAGGTTGTCCGTTTTTGGACGTTTGAATCGTGCTTTTCTGACAAACTTAAGAAACTATATCTTCAGTTGGTGTTCAACAACCGCGACAAGTCGCGATACGGTGAAATGGTCGGAAGTGTCATGTTGGGAGGTGATGATAAGTACAGATGGCGTAAATATATCGTGGAGAATGGTCTGTACTATTGGGCCGGATATTACAACAACCGAGTGTCAGGTCTTACAGCCATAATGTCCGAACTTGACGACTGGAACCTTGATGACGACGAGAACAAGAAACAGAACCTTGCCAACTTCAAGAACCTCATGCGCTATGTGAAACGTCCGTTGGAACTTGATGAACTCACAGCAATCCACGAATACACAGGCGTGTGGTTTGACTATGACGGCAATCCTGAAAAATGACTGTCATCCTCTGTCGAACGTCCTGTGCGCGTTACATCCGATATAGTTCCCGACGACAACACACATATAGTCAACAGCGAGCGTCATGTCCGGCATGCCTCCGCATGACAGATAGAAGGCGTCCGCTATGCTGTGCGCGAAACCGCACAGTATGAATACGGGCACACCGAACAGCAAAGGAAGGAACTTTCCGTTTCTCGCGAATTTTACCGCCGTTGTCATGATAAAACCGCACCCCGCGCCGAGAGCGACAAGTCTCAGTGGTCCGGCGGCAATCCTCGCCTCTGCGATTGCCGCGCACTTGTCCGCAATGACGTCCCCCGTCATACGGTAATATCCGGCCACAGCGAGGCAACCGATGATGTTCCCGGCGAGTATCGTCGCAAGTCCGAAATGTTCTTTCAATGTGCTGACGAAACCGGCGGTCCCTGTATACAGTCTCAACCGCCAATGCACGACAGACAGAAGTCCGAATGCGAAAAGAACGGCGCCTGCGACCCCTCCGACACGCAAGTTGACGACACATCCGATTGATATGCAGACGCCGGCCATCACGGAAGACATGAAGGCGTCAACATGTTTTTTCATCACCGTCGATCAGTAAATCCATCATGTGCTTCCTCGCCAGTAACTCGGACACCGTTTTCTCTGCCTCACCAAGGTTGCATTCAATGCATCCTTTGACATACGTCGCCGGTTCTTTCTCGTCACATGAGACGCTGTGGAAAGACCGTGGCAAGCGGATATTTGACTCTTTTGTGCCGGAAGGCAGAAATATGGTGCGGATTGAACCGTTGTTTGTCATTTTCACGACAATAACAGACCCTATGCACCTGTCGCTTTCGGTGGCGGTAAGTATGTCAATCACCGTCCCGACACGGATGACTTCGTCATTGTAAAAATACAGTTTGTCACCCTTTTGACAATCATTCAGTCGCTTTGTCTCCATCGTTTTTATTCTTTTGCTCCTCTTTTTTCTTTTTTTCCTTCGGTTTAGGCGGTTGCTTGATCATTGTCTTTCCGGACGTCCTGAAATTCTCAAGTCGCTTCTTCGAGAACTCAACCTGTGCCGCCGAAAGTTCGCATCCTATGCAGGACATGTCAAAACCGCGCTCCGCGGCGAACTTCTCAACCGCTATCGCCGTGGTCCCTGTGCCCATGAACGGATCCATCACCTTGCATCCGTCCGTGGCGTATATCTCAAGCAACGCCTCGCACAGTGCTGTCGAATATGTCGCCTTGTTCAGGTCGCAAGCGCCGTCATTGTTCGGCGCCTCGATGAAATTGAACATGTTCTCGAAATACAACTGTCCTGTGTCCTCTCTCTTTGTCTTCACCTTTTTGTTGGCGCGATAGGTCATGAACTCGTCTTTTCGGCACAGCACGAAGACAAACTCCGTGATGCGGGTCATTTTGTTCTTTGACACGTTGTTTGGGAGCGCTGACGATTTCTTCCACACGATACAGTCGCCCACCGTGAAGTTGGTCTGCTCTATTATGCTTCCCATTGCCAGCCACAATGTGTCAGGATTCTCGTTCCCGTAACTGATGTTATACAGCACTACACCGTCCTTCGCCAATATGCCGTCGAAGAGTTTGAACAGTTCAACCGTCCAGTCGCGGTATTCGTACTGGTTCATGTTGTCAAGGCAGATGTCATAGCGCCGGTTGTATGTGTCTATCGCCTTTTGTGTTTTCACTGTGCTGCGGCTTGTCGAATACGGAGGTGACGTCAGTATGATGTCGACCTTGTAGTCCGTGGCGGCCTGACGCTTCATCACGTCAATGCAGTCCTCGTTCTTGAAGTATATCTTTGCCATTTCTATTCTTGTTAGTATGGTAAAACTATAGAAAACAGTCGCGATAGTGCTTGGTCTCTGGCATCTGTCAGCAACTTGTCAAGTTCGTCGTCGTTGTACATCTTCCGAAAAAGTTCCTGCATTTTTTCAGTCACGCACACTTGTTCTCTTGTGTTGCAACTTTCATACGTTTTTCGCACCTTTGTATATGCGTCGTACATGTTTTTGGGTCTGAATTCTGTTCTCATCGGTTGGTTTATATTTGCATTTTAAATTTTTGCACAAAGTTAATGTGTAGAAACGGAATTAAACAAACGTTTTAACATAAAAAAAGTTAATTCATGTTTGCTTGCTGATACAATGAGTTTATCAGCATGTTCTGCGCCTCAATGAATGCCACATTGTGCTTCAGTGTGTCCGGCATTTCACGGTCTTCCGGATGTGCGATATACTTGATAATGTCAGCCACCTCCGTGAAATATCCGGAAGCGCATGATATGAAATCATCGACGTTCTCCTTGATTTCCTTGTTCTTGTCCGAGACGTATTTCTTTATGTCCTGAATTTGTGACCACGCCGTCGTGAGTTTCACGTCGATACTCGAATCCATGAACTTGTCGCGCAGCACATCCTCTATGGCGTCACACATCTGTGTCACCTGATTGATGTGGCGTTGTGTGCGGCAGAAACCGGTGTAATCGTCAAAGAGCAGCGCCTCTTCGTCATTAGACGCGACATCTTTGAATATTTTTGATGCGGCTTCGATGTCAATGAAATAGTTCTTCGACATCACAGTCTCGTCGAGGACGAAAACGCCTTTCGGGAACGCGTAGTCTCCGATGCTGTTCATCTTCAGGTTCTTTCTCACGCTGTACAATGCAATTTGTCTGTAATCAATGTCTTCCATCTTTTTTTTGGAAAGGTAATGAAAAAATCAGGTATAATGCAAATTCTAATTGTTAAAAAAACAAAAAGACACTATGCTCACGCACCGTGTCCTTTCTACCTCTTTGATGTTATGAAAAAATTTGCCCTAAATGAAAAACTTTAGTTTCGTTACGAACATCCGTACTGTCTCAGTAAAGACATCCGTTGTTAATATGTATGTCGCTGTATCATTTTTTCAACCCCATATATGTTTTTTGTCCGGATTTTTTAGATGGCGTAAATTCCCAATGGTGTACCGGCCAGTACCTTCTTCATGTCGTCGACAAGTTCGCCTTGCCGCTTCATTGTCTCATACGGGTTCATCCTCTGCAATCGCTCCTTGAGGTCTGTCATCGCATTTTCTCTTTCTTTCTGCCCAAGCGTCATCAGCATGTTGTAATCCATCTGCACTGGACTTGCTATCATGTTTATCGAGCCTGAGAATTTTCCTCGTATCAGCGCGAGTGTCTCACACGCAATGCCAAAGAGAATCTGCCTAACAATCACTTTTGTGGGAGCGTTCAGCAACGAATAGTCTATCTCGGCCAACGGCACTTGATCCGGAGAAAGTAGCACGTCCGGGTTGTCCACCCTGCATTCGTCGACATTGTCCGCCGTTACATCATAGTATGTGTACCACACGTAACAGTTGTTCAGCCCGAGATAACCCTGTCCGCCCGCGCCGAATGTGAGCCTGCTGCCGGGCGTGGACATCAGATGTATCAGGTGCGTCCCGTCAGGACCGGCAGTCACCTTGTATGTGAGGTCGCTGCGGATGAACTGGTTCTTGTATTTCAGATCCGCTGACATTGTGGCTATGTCGGCGAACGGTATCGCATATAGACCGACACCCATTCCGTATGCGCTTGACATTCCGCCGAACGCGACGGCGGACCCGAGTCCCATCTGTCCGGTGACGCCCCCTCCGAATCCCACACTGTATCCGGCGAAATTCGCCCACAGCGCGGCGTCTGACGTCGGAGGTGTCACCCACAGCACCTTGTTTATCTCACGTCCGGCCGGGACGACATACACCTGCCTTCCTTCCTCTATTTTGAAAAAATCCTTCTTGAGTTCCCATTTGCCTTGCTGCTGAAGTCCTACATTCTTGCTGAACCACTGCGAGTAGTCCTTTGCCAGGTCAAGCGTCCTGACCGACAGCGCAAACGCGAGGTCTATGTTTGTCGTGTTCTTTCCGTAAAGGTTGGCCCAGTTGCTCTCAATAATGAAATTCTGAACCTTCTCGGCATAGTCTCCGACCGCCTGTTCAAGAAGGTCGCAAAGCGCGTCGTCGGTCAGTTCAACCTTCCTCACCGGCGCGCCAAGTCTGCTTCTTATCTGTTTGAACAATTTGTGTTTTTCCTCGTTGAGAATCATATGATGATAGTATCTTTCTGTAAATATCTGAAAAAACATAACACCCGTTTGTTCTCTTCCACTATTTATGTGTACAGTAAAATCTCTATAAATAAAATGGAAAGAATTAGTGAAGCACGTCTTAGGAAGATAGTGAAGGAAAGTGTAAGGCATGCGCTGAATGAAGGGACAACAAACCAGGAAGACTTCAACATATGCGACGAGATATTCGACATGTGGACAGGTAGGCAAGTCTGGGAGTTCATCTACAACATGCTGAACAGTGACCAGATACACGAGATAGCGGAAGAGCTTGTCGACGCCGGTTTCTACGACGACGGATACGACACGGAAGAATGAATCACACCAGCAGTCACGGATGGCACAGCAGTTTTTCATAACAAAGGGTTCCACACTCCCGAGTTTACGTCTTGAGGCGATTCATGACGGGAGGCATGATTTCCGCAACCTTTATATAGCGCTTCAGAACGCCGACGTCACATTCTCGATGTCGGAACAGTCGACCGGAATAAAGCGGATAGCGAACGCAAAGGCGTATGTGGTCGAGAAGGCGGATTCAGGATGCGAGGAGGCATACGTGCTGGAATACAGATGGAACAAGAGGGACACGGCGGAATCCGGCACTTACATCGGACAGTTCCACATCGTGTTCAACGACGACCTTGTGATGGATGGCATGTCCTTCCCGAAGGGGGAGATGTACGTCCCCATCGCGGAGGATCTGCTGATAACCGTCAGCGACGCCGGAATCAAAATTTAATAACCGCCAACGACAAATGAAGACAAAACTGACGCAAAAACAAAAGTCTGTCCTCAATGAGGTGCGTTCGATGATGGACAAACTCGAGAATAACCCTTATGGCCGGACAATCGACAATCCTGAATCAGACGGTTTCGGACGGTTTAATCCGGGTAATGGACGGCCGGATATTGACAACCCGTCATTGCCGCGCATCAAGAACAGACCCACAAACGAAAAAGTTGACGAGAAACTGATCGCAGACATCAGCGAGTCTGTCATGCGTGCGCTGAACGAAATGAACTACAACGGCATCGACGACATAATCGAAACCGCATATAATGACTACGACTGCGGGCAGAAATACTGGGAGATTGTGCGCATGCTGCGCAAGAAAGTGGAACATGGCACCGAACTGGACCTTGGCGTACTATACAAGTCGTCAATGATGGACAAATATTGCCGTTTCTGCTACCGTAAACTTGGAATAGGAAGACGAGACATAAATCCTAACAGTTCGCCTCAGATGTTCAAGAGGACGATGGCGAAACGAATGATAGATGACGTTTACAATTATTAATTAAAAGAAATGAGCAAGATAACAAACGGCCTGATTGAGCGATTCGGCACAGACAAAGTGCTTCACTTCCTTGGAGGGGCTTGGATAACGGCACTGTTCGGCGTGCTCGGATGGTGGGGTTTGATCGCAAGTTTTGTCGCCGTGTTCGTGTTGTCATATATCAAGGAGGAATTTCTTGACGACAAATTTGACAAGGTCGACATACAGGCGGCGCTGATTGGAAGTGCCGCTAGCGCTGTCATGTACAGCATAATCAGACTGATTTACAGTCTATTCGCTTAAAATCACCAATCTTAGTCACACATACTTCAGGAGCATATCGCGCCTTGCGAGCATGCTCTCAAGTTCGTCCTCGGCCTCGGCGAACTGTATGACAATCCGGCACGGTTCCGGATACTCGTCCGCCTCGTCAAGGTTCTCGGAAGCCAACGCGATGCATCGGTCGCGGCAGTCCTGCATGCTGAAGCAGCAGTTGTCTTGCGCCACGTCCAGTTTCACGGTCGTCTTGAGTTCCGCGACACGTTCGTATTGGGATGAATCCGGAACCATCAGTTCGCGGTTTGCGACACACGCCGGTTTCTCCGACCATCCCTCCGAGAACGTGTCCTCAGGCGTGCTCGACAGAAATATGTGGTATATGTTCATCCCGTCCGAGTTTTGCCCTATCGGAAGCACATACACGACAAACAGATTATCGTCGTCTTCGTCAACGAACCCTATTTCTTTGTCTAAATTTTCATCCATGTTTCTGTTCCTCCAACAATTTTATGTGGCATTCGCCACACGCCATCGCGTCGTCAATCGCGGAATGGTGCTTTTCGAGAATGACACCGAGTCTGTCGCATACGCTGTCCAATGTGTGCGTGCTGATGTCCGTGAGCAGACTGCGGCTTTCTTTCAGCGTGTCTATATACCGGTAATCCGAATTGGTGCCGAAAAAATCAGAGCATGCGTTGATGCAGCTTTTCTCGAACGCGGCGTTGTGCGCCACGATCGGACTGTCGCCTATCATCTTGTCGACAGTTTCCCACACCGAAGGAAATGAAGGCGCGTCCTTCACGTCGTCATAGCACAAACCGTGTGTCATGACGCAGTAGTAATTTTCGCTTTTAGACGGCGGGCATACGAGACTGTGAAATTTCTCAACAGGTCTGCCATTCTCAAAAACAACACAACCGACGCTGCACACAGTAGCGCGCCACGTGTCAAGAATTTCAAAGTCCAACGCAACAAACCTGTCTTTCCGTCCATCATCCATCACTTGTCCTTTTCAGCATTGATGACCGTGTCCATGATCAGTTCCTTACGCATCACCTTCTCGAACATGTCCTGCGAAACAGAGTCGGTGAACAGCTGATATATGCAGAGGGCATCCTTCTTCTGCGTTATGCGGTAGATTCGGTCCTGTGCCTGTTTGTTGTCAGCCGCCGACCAAGAGTACGAGTTGAAGATGAGATAACGCGCAGAGGTCAGCGTGAGGCCAAGCGACATGGCTGCCTCCTGACCAATGAACACCTTTGTCTTCTTGTCGGTCATAAAAGCGTTCTCCGCCTTGTCCTTCTGTTTCGGAGTCATCTTTCCGTCATAGGTCACGCACTTCTTGCCGAAGTGTTCCTTTAACTTCCTGATTTCTTCCGAAAAGTTGCACACGATGATGACTTTCTCCCCGTCTTCGAGAATGTCTTCTGCAAGTTCTATCGTGTGCGGCACCATTGCCTCGGCAAGATACTTCCGGACAAGTGTCCCCTCGATGAGTTGCTTGTACTCCTCGTTGCTCTCATCGCCGTTCTCCACCCTGGCGTTCACGTACTCGTCCCAAAGTCTGTCGTATTCCGACTTCTCTTCGGGGGTCAGGTCGTAATACCGTGAAGTTACGGTCTTGTTGACCATTCCCGGTATGTCGCGTGAGAGACGCCTGATGTAAAGATGCTTTATGGCTTCGCCGAGTTCCTCGAGATTTGACGACCCTTGCGGAATAGTCATTATCTTCGCGTTGTCCCGTATGAATGCCACGCAGTCACCTCTCATCGACCCGCTCATGGTGTCCCACGAGCAGTGGTTTTTCCTTTCGTAGACCGTGCGCCACTTCACCCAATCACCCGGTTTCATCATCTCCTTTCCGTCGCAGTAACGGTTCACATATCTCACATAATCCTGTGTCACCGGCGCATTGATGAGTCGCAGTATGTGATACAGGTTCATCGGCGTGTTTGTGAGCGGTGTACCTGACAAAAGGAACACATACTCGACACCGGTCTTTGAAAGAAAGTCGGAGATTACGGCGTAGCGTATTGACGTGTTGTTCGACAGTTTCTGTGCCTCGTCGATTATCACACAGTCGAATTTCGACTGGTAAAGCGGAGAGTTCGCCAACGCCTTCTGTATGGCGTCCTTTTTCCGTGTCTTGACCATCTTCGGTATCTCCTCGCCGGTCTTTTTGTCGACCTTAAATTCCGGTACCTTCAGTTTCTCGGTCTTACCGTCTTTCCCGACGATGATTTCTTCACGATACTTCTGCTCATAGGCCACCTCATAGTACCTCTGCACTATGTCGTAGTTTATGACGGTGAACAGTGATGTCTCTCCGTCCCATAACGACCCGCTTACGACCTTGCAGTCGGACTCGTCACTTGTGTAAAGCGCTATCTCGCGCCGCCATGTCGACTTAAGCGACGCTGTCGTTATCACAAGTATGCGTTTCGCTCCGCTCTCGAGCGCGGCGACAACGGCTTGACTTGTCTTTCCGAGTCCGGGTTCGTCAGCAAGGATGCATCGCTTGTTCGTCAACAAGAACTTCACGCCGTCGCGCTGATGCTCCTTCAGTTTTCTCCCCGGTGTCATCGAGTCGTACTTGTCAAAGTCCACCTCCAACGACTTGTAGTCTGAATTGTCGTTCAGGTCGGTGAGAATGAACCTTTTGCCTATAAACATCAGTTGTGGCGGAACTGACTTGCGGTACTGAGCGTAGCAGTGATAACTTCCTCCCATCTCCCCGATGATGCTTGCGAGCCATAATTTTACCGGTGTAAAGTCGAGGTTGAATTTGCTGCGCATCTGCTCCCCGTAGTCGCCTGACAATCTCACAAGTTTATTGACATCGCGTCTACTGTAGTTCGCATTGCTGATGATGTACTCCGTGTTGAAATCACCTTCAGCGAGCAAGAGGCGACCACTCTCATACATACGCTTGAAACGAAGAATATACTCGTTACTGCCTGTGTATGAGCGTAATATTGAATACGCTTTGGTTATGTCACTCTCTTTTTTCGCCATATTGAAAACGGTTTCGACCGCAAAAGTAATACATACCGGCCAAATGTCCAAAAAATCAAGTGCTTTCTTTAGATTTTTTAACTTTCTTGTTCCAACGGAAGTATATTTACCTGTGATGGAAAACAACGGAACATATGTGATATTCACGGCGCAGAACGTGGACGATCCGGCGGAACTCATGCGCCGCTATCCGAGCGCGCTGCCGAACAAATACTATCATCACTCGACGAACCGTTTCGGCAGGCAGCCTTTTGACGACCGCGAGGGAGAACCGATGCGGTTGCACATAACAGGGAGGCTCGTAACAGACAGAGTGGACGCTCTTGTCGTGGACAATCCTAACAGTGACAACGAAATACCGCACATAACGCTCGCAACCGCTGACGGAGTGAAACCTTTCGCCAGCAACGCGGAACTCAAGGCGCACTATGCGGACATAGAACCGCTTGACGACTATGTGGACACAACATTCCGCAACAACATGTCGCGCAGCAGAAAAAATGAATCATTCCTTCGTCCGTCGATGCCGTTGAACGAGAAAAAGGGGGGTCACAACTACGCAGGACGCGACGACGAGTTCTACACGCGTCCGGAAGACATCGAACGGGAGTTGTCAAACTATGACCTCAGCGGAAAGGTCGTGTACTGCAACTGCGACGTCCCTTCAATGTCGGAATTTTACAAGTTCTTCAAGAACAACTATGACTCCCTGAGATTAAGTGGACTTGTCGCCACCTACTACTCCGACACTCCATGTATGTACTGGTTCAACGGAGACTCTGAAAGGAAAATTCCGATAAAATCGGGACGCTTCCAAGACAATGAAAGGATTATGCGGATGTGTGACGTGGTGGTCACAAACCCGCCTTTCTCAGATTCAATGCCACATCAACTTGTGAATATGGCAAGGAAAATGGGTAAAGATGTAATCATTGTTGGGCCGTTGGACATGGCGCGGAGGAACGACATGTTCGAATTGGTAAAAAGCGGAAAACTTAACTACGGACACAGTCCCATAAACAGATACAGAAGAGACGGAGAAAAATCACGGACAGCGCCGACCGCTTGGTGGACCACATTTCCGGTTGAACGCGGAAATTATTCCACAGGAAAGTCATACAATCCTTCAAGATACAGAAAATACGACAATTATGACGCTATCGAGTGTCCGCGTTACAGTGATTTACCTGACGATTATGACGGAAAAATAGGGGTTCCTTGGAGGTTTCTCGGAAAACTTGACAGGCGCCAATATGATGTCGTAGACAAGATAAGGCCAAGACTTGACGGCAAGAATCTGGATACAAGACTGATAATCCAACGGAAGAGCGTCACCGAAGCGCTTGTCAGAAGGATAACTGAAATGATAATGAGGAAACTTTTTTGACACATGCCGGGCAACTTCAGGACACCTATCGAACGGAACAACTTGTTCTATTCGGACGAGGATTTCGATTTCGAGACCGACATATTGATGGACTACCTTGAGGAGGACACGAACCAGACCGTCGTCGTGTACGAGGTGGACGCTTCGACAACGACAGTCAACTCGACATACAAGGAGACGAACGGCGTTAGGTACAAGCCGCCGAAAGAGATTCCATGCCTGTTTGAAATCAAGGAATCCGAGATAAAGTCCTATGACAGCAAGAGCAGCAACGCGGTGTACTCAATCGGAGGGTCGCTGACCGTGTATGTCATGCCGAAGGTGCTCGAGAAATACAAGTGCGACATCAAGAGGGGCGACTATATAGGGGTTCAGATAGACACCGACCGTATGGTGTACTATGCGGTCGTGAATGACGGAAAGGTTAACACGGCGAACTCGAACTACGTCGGCGCTTACAAGACCGCGTGGAGGATAGTGACCTGCAGCCCGGTGGACAATAATGAATTCAACGGAAAGTGACGATGGGAAGAAGACAGCCGAAACAGAGAATAACGACACCGAGGTACAAAGACCGCTCGGAAGGCGTGGAGCGGAGGATGTCATACGCCAAGACCATACTTGACAAAGAGCCGGAGTTTCCGAAACCGCTCGAGTATGAGGACATAGACGCTGCATTCACCGAATTCGCCGAAAAAGTTGTGGACCTGACCGACCCGGACGGGAAAAAAGTCCCGACATTCACACTGTACAGCAACCAGAGGTTCAGCGAGTACTCGCAGACTTGGGAGCACACAGACCAAGACGGAAACCTTCTCATGAACTTCAAGACAGTCAACCGAATGGGCAATCCCGGACCCGGCAGGAACCAGGAGGGACACTGGAACATACCCGGAGACAGAAGGTATACCCTCCTCATGCGGAACGTGCTCAGTGACAACGGTACTGAACACGTCGAGGTGTACTCGATGAAGCAGCCTTACGCAGTTGACATGTCATACAGGATAACGTTCGTCACAAACACCTATGAGATGCTTAACCGCTTCAATGAGAGGGTGAATGAGATGTTCAAGTCCAGACAGTGCTACATACGCCCGAACGGACATTTTGTGCCAATGGTTCTCGACGAAATGACTGACGAGACACAGTACACGGTCGAGGACAGGAAATTCTTCACACAGTCAGCCAACATCACAGTGATGGCATATATCATACACGCCAAGGACTTCGAGGTGAAGAAATACGCAAAACGAGTGAAGATGCACGACAGTGTGGAGAAAGGGAAAGTGGTCGTGGACATAGACGAACCGCTGTCCGTTTCCGATTTCCAGCAGGTCGAGATGAACATATCATTCAGCGTAGGCGAGACAAACGTGACATTTGACATGTCAGGAGAACTCGCAGTCACCGGCGGAAGGCGTGAGAATATACGGGACTTGAGAGTCTCCATCAACGGAACACCCATGTATGTCGACAAGGGTTTCCGCATGAACGACGGAGACACTGTGAGAATGCGAATCTTTCCGGTGGACTACACAAAACCGTCGAAAGTCACGCTCATTGGACACGACCCGACATCAATTCCGAATGAGGCGGAGGACGTTTCTGCCAGTGTTCCATTAGTGACAAGCGTCAATGTTGACTAATCATACGTTTCAACTTAATTTTTAGGTTGTGGCGGGGCCCCTGTACATAATGTCTCTCATCATGGGCCCGCGGCCCCTATGATAATGTCTCCTGTAGATTATTTTTTTATTAAAAAATAAATGTCTCATAGGGGCCCAAAGAAAAAAGAAATATATAAAGAAAAAAGAAAGGGTACTGTGGAATGAAAAGTGTGACCATGACGCTGATGGAACTTATGAAGGTTTCTGATGCGATGACCGAACTCATAGAGTGCGAGGAGAAATTCCCGATAGGGGTCGCTTATCGACTTGCGCGCATAAACTCAATCGTCAAGGAAGCGGAGTCGTTCACCATGGACCGGTTCGGAAAAGTTGTCGACCTGAACAAGGAGAATCTCACCGACGACGAACGTGACATCGTTGACGCTCTTATGGCAACGCAAATACGCATAGACGTTCCTGACATCACAGAGTCCGAGATTCTGTCCGGCGAAGGTGTAAATATCAGCATAGGCGATATCGCGAGCCTTTTGCCGCTCATGTCGTGACTTACCTCGCTATTTATTTAGAAATAACAGCAATTAAAGATTTATCAACAAGATATGGGAAACAACAACAGCGCAAGACAGACGCATGTCAGCCCGGGTGTCTACACCAAGGAGACTGATTTGACTTATGCGTCAAAATCGCTTGGGATTACCACTCTTGGTGTGGCCGGCGAGACTGTGAAAGGTCCAGCCTTCCAACCGATGATGGTCGAGAATTGGCGCGAATTCCAACGCTTGTTCGGAGGTACCGACGCCTCTAAGTTCAGAGGCAGCCAGTATCCGAAGTACGAGTTGCCTTATATCGCGCAGTCATACCTCAAGCAGTCGAACCAGATGTACGTGTGCCGAGTGCTCGGACTTTCTGGTGTCAACGCCGGACCTGCGTGGATAGTTTCTGCTGCAGCAAACGCAATCAAGACAAAGGACTACGACAAGACGGTCATCTCAGTCATCCGCTCAAGAGGAGAACACGAGAAAGCCCACAAGGTGAAAGACGCTAATCCGGAGCAGGGAATATGCGAAGACGTTTATCAGTTCGACGGCATCAAGTATTATGCGAAGGATGTCATGCTGATACCGAGCGCCGACCTCACATACAACGACGGATGTAATGACTCATTCGATTCGAAGACGGGTGATTTCACTGTGGACGCGATGAATTATGGGCGTTTCACTATCCTTGTCCTTGTCGACGACAGCGAGGAATCGAAGACAAAGTGGGAAAACTACAAGATTAACGCCAAAACAATGCTCGACGATTCGTCGACAACCGAGGAACAGTGGGCACAGTTCAGGGATACAGTGTCCAAAGACGAGATTGTCTCAGTCTACTCAGTATCACTCAATCCGGGCGAGAAAAACTATATCCTCAATATTCTTGGAGGGGATCCCGAGAACGGTGACGCGGAGATTTATGTCGAGGAGCTCTACGACGTTGCGCTCAAGCAGCTCATCGAGGGCGGCGACATTGACGCAATCAACCACGAGCTCGTCCATTTCGAGAACAGGAACATCATACCGAAGTACAAGGCGGTCAATGACGTATTGACCGAGATTGAGGACACTCTCACAAGAAAGGACATCGGCAAGAGATTCCTTTATGTCGGAGCGCTTTCGGTCGACGAGGACGGAAAACCTATACCTGTCCACAAGACCACGGACAACGGTGTGACGTACACGGAATGCGCAGGACAGGAGGGTGGAATATACAAAGTTGTCGCATACACAAAGGACAACGGCACCAGGGAATATTACTACGTGCTCAGCCAAGACAAGGGAAAACAAGACGAGATACTTGGCGACTATGAGCAGCATCTCGAGAACAAAGACAACCCCGGAGTCTTTGAGGAGGCGGTAAGGTCCATGTCCGACAACACATACTACGTGATGGCGAAAGACAAGGACAACAATCTCAAGGTGACGGCGATAACCATCGACATGAACAACTACAAGGAGGAATACCGATATGCATCGACACCTTGGATTGTGTCCGAACTGAAAGGTTCGGCTAACTATGTAGAACTGAAGACACTGTTCAGGTTCCACACCATTTCTGACGGAAACATGTCCAACACAGAGGTCAAGGTGTCAATCGAGAACATCAACCCGACATACGGAACTTTTGACGTTGTTGTCAGGGACTTCTACGACACAGACGCGTCGCCTGTCGTGTATGAGAGATTCCGCGGCGTCAACCTCGTGCCTGGCGACAAGAACTACATCGCCATGAGGATCGGATCGTCGGACGAGAAATATGTGACAGTCTCTTCTTACATCACTGTCGAAGTGAACGAGAACGACGTGACCAAGACTTCAATACCGGCCGGTTTCCTCGGTTATCCAGTCAGAAATTATGCCGGATTCGGACTCTACAAGTCGGAATTCAGCGACGGCGAGAAGCTGAAGAACCCGTATCTGAGGTACAACACCAACGTGGACGACGACATCCGCATCGGAAAGCAGTACTTTGGACTTTCTGACCTCACCGGAATTGACGAGGACGTGCTTAAGTACAAAGGGTTTGAGGCATACAACGGAATCCCGACCGGTTACACGCCCGGTTTCCACCTCGACTCACGAATTTTCAGCGGAAAACCGGACGAGAACGGTGTCGTCGAGCTGGATGGCATCAAGCAGACCGTCACGGTCGACGGTGTCGCCGGATACGAGTGGGTGACAGTCGGCGCCGGCAATGTGACCGCTTTCGGTGAAGAACCGAGAATTGGCACTGACGACGTGATGATGAACACAATCTACGAGGACAAGCGCTACCGCAAGTTCACGCTTGCATTCTACGGAGGATGGGACGGATGGGACTATTACCGCACGGCACGAAGCAACGGTGACGAGTTCAAATATCTCCGATACAAGGGGAACATCAATCTCGAAAGCGGCGAAGGCGACAACTTCAGCGTCATAAGAGAACCTGAACTCTACAACTTTGACAAGGACGAGAAGGTGATCAACTCAGACTGGTACGCCTACATGTCGGCAATCAGGGCATTCGCAAACCCGAGAGACTATGACATCAACGTGTTCGCCACACCGGGTATCGACTATGTCAACAACAATTCGCTCGTCGGCGAGACAATCACGATGATTGAAGAAGAGAGGGCTGACTCGATATACGTCGTCACCACGCCAGACAAACCGTTCGGCGCAAGCGACTCGCGTGCCGACATGTACAGTCCTTCGGACGCAGTCGACAATCTCGAGGATTCGGAGATAGACAGCAACTACGCGTGCACGTACTACCCGTGGGTCAAATACTTCGATCCTGACAACTCTGTCTACCTGTACTTGCCGCCGACAAGGGACGTCGTGAAGAACATGGCACTCACGGACAACACAAGGTTCCCGTGGTTCCCTGCCGCAGGATGGAACAGGGGCGATTTGGACACGACCGCAGTCAGTCCGAAGATGTCACTGAAACTGAAGGAGCAGGATGAACTCTATGCAGGACGCATCAACTTCATCAACAAGTTCGCACAGGACGGAATGAAGATTTGGGGCGACAACAACCTTCAGGTCGTCGAGAGCCAGCTGAACAAGATTTCGAAACGCAGGCTGTTGCTGCACATACGCAAACTCTGCGCAATCGCAGGAATCGGACTCATTTTCGACCCGAACGACAACACGACCAAGCAGTCATTCGAGAGTGCGGTCAAACCGATACTTGACAATGTCCTCAGCAACAGGGGCATCATTGATTGGAGACTTGAGATTGACGACAGCCAGGAGGCAAGGGACAGACTGGAACTTCCTTGCAAGATATATCTCAAACTCACCCCGAATTTGGAATATATCACAATCGACTTCATTGTCACTCCGAGCGGTGTTTCGTTCGACGACATTTGATATCGTACAAACGGAAAAAAGAAAGAAAATTGACGGGTGACGAATGTCATCCGTCAATTTTTGTGACGTGATGGACTGTTTATTGGGAAAATGACAAAGAACGAACATAAAAAATAGCAGGGTCAACAGATATATAGACAAAAAAAGGTCGGATGAAAACACATCCGACCTTCTGTTTTTTGTGATTCACGCTTATCGTCTATCAACCCTTCGCCAGGAACATGATTCCACCGAATGCACCACCGGCAATAGCGCCGATAAGTTCGACGATAATGTATTTCAGTCTGTCGCTTGTCCACTCTTCACGTCCCCACTCATAAGACCCGACAGTAGCGACACCTGTGTAGATACCAGCTACGATGGCAGCGCCAACAGACTGGCCGATGAGGAAAGTCAGGATTCCGCACACTATAGCGATAAGAGCCGGAACCAGGAATTTAAACAAATAATCCATCATTGTTTTAGAAAAAATTAAAAATTATCATAGTGAATATAGTGACCGTCCGCAATGGTTGTCAACAGCATCACTTTCCTTTGCCTATTTCGACGGACTTGTCAAGTATCTGCCAAATCTTCTTGAGGACGTCATACTGCGGTGATTCGGGCGTGTTCGCCAGTTTGGCGAGCCCCTGTATGGCGATCTGCCTTATTTGGTTCATATAACCGGTGACTTCCGGGTCGGCCGGTGCCTGCTGAACTTCTTCCGCGTCGTCTTCATCGTCCATGCTTGGCATCCAGTCATACCCCGGACCGTTCTCATAAGGAACAGGACCCTCTCCATCTTGTCCGAACACGACACTTTCGAGCGTGAGCGACTTTTTCCCGTCGAGCATATGGTTCATCTCATTGATGAGATTCTCATTGTGTCTTTTCTTCATAAATCGTTTTCGATTTTAATTATAAATAGCTGAGAGCAAGAATATGAGGCAACCGGTAAAAAAGAAAACATCACAGAAAAGAAGCAACCCGAGGGCGAAGAAGCGGACCAAGGAATACGGCACGTCAAAACTTGAGGCGGACTTTGCCCGCGACTTCCTTGACGCCAACGGACTTAAGTACATATATCAGTACAAGGCCGAAAGCATAGGGCGGTTCTACGACTTTGCCGTGACCGCGGACACTGACTACCCGTACCGGATGGTCGAGAAAGACGGCATATGGAGCGTCGACCAGAACGGGCAGTATTTCTGTGTGGACTTCATCATCGAGGTCGACGGGGACTACTACCATGCCAATCCGCTCGTCGTAAACGAGTCGGAACTGAACCCGATGCAGAAGCACAACCGGCGCGTGGACGAGCAGAAGGACAGATGGTGCGCGATGAACTGCATACCGCTGATGAGGGTTTGGGAACACGACATAAGGAAGAATCCCGGAAAAGTGCTCGAAGAACTGTCGAAATACGCCAAGATAGCGCAAAAATTACAAAAAAAGAGAAATATGAAGTCAGGTCCGCACTGGTCGCTTGACAAAATCAGGCCAAAGAAAACATATTGAAGTAGGGAACTATAGAAGAATATTTAGATGATAGCTACTTTGCAAATACCGTACGGATACGGTGACTGTGTAGGCGGATTTGAGTACGGTAAAGAGATAGACCAAGAGACATACATCAAGCAACTCATAGACGACTACAACTACCACAAGGTCGGCGTCGACCAAATGATGACGACCCGTCTGTCGCGCAACATAGCGATAAACCCGTTCCGTAAGGAAAAAAGGGAATACCGGCAGCAGAAGCAGTCAATATTCTCGGTTGACTGCTACTTCAGTGACAAGAATTTCGAACCGCTGAAAATAGAGGACCTGCTCACGTTCTACCGTCAGGACAAGAGTTTCGTCATCGTGGTACAGTTCAAGGACATCAGGGACGTGAAGAAAGAACCTGACGTCGAGAGCGACCTGAAGATGTGGATGAGCGAGACGCTGAAAATCGAACGCACGGACATGCTGACCGACATCGAAAAATTCAAGTCATTCTCGAAGAAGGATCTCAAGATAACATTCAGAGAGTCAAAAATGTCAGCAGTGATACTGAACACGAAGATGGTCAGTGTCTACAGCGGAAACAAGTTCGCCCTTTGGGTAGACAAGATAAGATTCACCGACAAATAGCAGCATAAATGGCAGACATCAAGCAGCAACCAAAGAAGAATTACAGCAAGGAAGAGCAGATCGCGATCGTGAAAGCGTCAAACCAGATGCTGACAGAGGCACTCGGGCGTATGATAGAACGCGGTGTCGAGGACAGCAAGATACAAGAAATGAAGACCGCGATCGGCGAGAACCTGGACTACGCCAAACACTCACTCGACGCGACAAAGGAAGACGTGGACAACGCCATGTACCACGGAGCGAGCATATCGGCGATCAAGTCGTATGAGGAAAGACTGAAACGAAAAGGCATCACGGACGAGGAGATGAGGAGAAAGGACATAGCGACAACCGGCGCCACAACCGTCCAAAACGGCGAAACCGCGAGCGAACCCGCCAAAAAGAGAAGACAGCGCAAGAAAAAGGCCGCCGGCGAATCAGATTCTGGTGCAAAGAAACCGGACACAAAAGAAGCGCCGCAGGTGATAGAAGAGGCAAAACCGCCTGTCGCCCACACAAATCCCGGACCAAAAGACGCCGTCCGCAAGGAGGAGCAACCGGACAAGGACAAGTACTACAACATAGAGCAGTTCAACCTTGACGAGATTCCCGACTATGTCCAATACGACATCATACCGCTTCCGTCACGCGGACAGTGCTATCCGAACAAGAAGTCGAGGATACCCGTGGCGTATCTCACGGCGGCCGACGAGAACATCATAGCGTCGCCGAACATGTACCGTGACGGAAAACTGATCGACGTAATACTGCGTAGAAAGATACTCGACAAGAGTGTCGACATCGACAAACTGTGCACAGGTGACAGGGACGCCATTGTGCTATGGCTGAGGGCGACGTCATACGGGGACGACTTCCCGATATCGGCCGAAGACACGGTGAGCGGAAAGAGATACGAGACAACAGTGAAACTTTCATCCCTCAAATACAAGAACCTCATGCTTGAGGGCGACGAGGACGGACTGCTCACGTATCAGGACGGGAAAAACGTGATCAAGTTCAGGTATCCGAGCCACGCGGACGAAGAGGAGTTGAGAGAGAGGCTGTCGAGACAGATGGGGAACCATGACAGGTACACAGCGCTCATGTCGCTGTTCCGCCTCAAGACTGACATGAAAAAAGTCGACATAAGCGAAGAGGACAGGAAAAACGCGACCGAGGACATTGACGAGCTGAGCGACATACTGTACGCCATCGCTGACGAGGAAAAGGTGAACTATCCGGAGACCATCACCGAACAGATGAAGATATACACCAAGTCCGTGAACGGGAACAGCGACCCGGAATACATCAGCAAGTTCATAGAAAACATGAGGAGCGGAGACGCCCTCAAGTACAGGGAATTCGTGAACGAGAACTTCCCCGGGGTCGATTTCAGAGTGACAGTAAACAGACCGGAGTCAGATGGAGGTGGCTCGTTCGACACGTTTCTTAGACTCGACGATAATGTTTTCCTCAACTTCTGAATATGAGAAGACACTGAAGAACGAACTTTACCTTTGCCACAGGCACATGAAGATAAGTTTCACGGAACTGCTCAGAATGCCTGTAGCGGACAGAAAGACATACATCTCGATACATAACCGCGAGGTAGACAAGGAGAAGCGGCAAATGGAGGAGGCGAGGCGCAACGCCCGCAAAAGATGAACGTTTCCGCGGGCGCGCATAAGCGTCCGCGGAAATATTTAGCTATAAACGTAAGATTATCACATGGCAAACAACGGCGAGATAAACATAAAAGACCTTGAACAACTGTTCAGAAGTGTGGGCAGACGTGAATTGGAGGCCGTTTTGATACCGGCATACAAGCAATTGCTTCAGTCGTCCGTAGAACCGTTCGACGATATTGCTGAGTATCTTTCTGAAGAAAATCGCAAAAATCTAAGAGCCGCATACGACGAATACAAGGATGCAATCGAGACTTTAAATCGGAGTATAGAAGAACAAGTCCAACTAATAAAGGACATTGACGACGAGATATCCTCAAAACAGCAGGAACTGAGACGCGCCAGAGGCAGAACGGCGAGGGCCAGCATACAGCATGACATAGACGAACTTAAACTCGACAGACAATCTGCCGAGAATAACCTACAGATGTCCAAAGACCTCCGCGACAGAAAACACGAGGATATATTTAGCGATCCGAAGAAGAAGAAGGCGAAGGAAGCGGCAGAAAAGGCTGTAGAATTAGAGAAGGAGAAGATAGAACGAGCGTCAATGCGGCGCAAGATGAACAGCGCCATGGGCGATACATGGATAGGCGGACGCTTAGACAATCTGGCGGCGAGGCAGGAGAAACTCACGAAGTTCGGCAACATGGGGAACTTCATGCAGAACAACGCCGGAGGCCTGGCCAAGATGGTCGGCGGAGGAGGCAAGCTCGCAAAAGTGTTCTCGACGCTCGGCGGCGTGGTCGGAAAGGTCGGAGGAATGTTCACGAAACTTCTTGGACCTATTGGGTGGATAATCGAGATAGTCAAGTTCGCGATGGACACGTATGGCGACCATCTCAAACTTCAAGCCAAACTTACGGAGATAGAGACCCAGAGACGACAGGACTACACCGACTACATGACCGGACAGTATACCGTAGGCACGGACAAGGCGCTCGCGTATATGGACTACACCGGACAGGTGGCCATGGCAAGACGCGGCGCCGGCGCGGCGGACCTTACCGATGCGAACGGACTCTTGGTCGGACGTTCGGCAACGGCGGCAGAACTCGGGTACGGACTCCCGTTCAACGGAATAAACGAGACTGCTTACCAGGCGGCCAGCGCAGCAGTGAAATTTGCCGCGGACGCTCAGAAGACGGAGAGGGCACACGGCGTCAGAATGAGGGACATCGAGAGGACGTCAGCAGCAGCAAAGGCGCAATACGAGCAAACAGCAGGAATGGCCGGGTTCCGGGAGAGGGAGAACGAACTGAAACTGATCAATGACATGTTTGACCGGAACATGGACGCCATGCGGGAAAGAATCGGCGCCGGAGCATCCGCACAAGGACTTGACTATCTCACAAAGAACGAAAACAGCGGCAATCAGATAGAAGGGCTCACGAAGGACGTACAAGAAAAAGTGTACGGTGCAGCGAAAAAAGGCGCTGGAGGAGGCACATGGGCATCACAGGCAATGGCCGGAGCGGAGGCAGGCGGTGGAGAAAGGACAAGCGCAGGTGCGTCCGCCGTATTGACTGCGATAGGGATGCTTAGCGACAGTATGCTACAAGGAACGTTGGATGTCACAAATGCAGACTTCAAAAAAGAGACTGCCAGACTGTCGCAGGAACTTCAGTTGGAAAAGGTGATAGCTGAGCGCAACTACAACCTTGGGGTGAAAAGGATACAGCTTGAGACACAACTGGCGAAAACAACGGATGACGCAAGAAAAGCCGCAGCGGACCAAGTGACAGACGCCGCCGCCCGCGTTGTCGAGGCACAGCTCAAGCTGGCGCAGAACACAGAGAAGTGGCTGGACAAACTTGACGAGGTGTCAAACAACACCGCAAGGAGCATGGGGATAACCGATCCCGCCGCGATGAGGAGATACCAGTACATGCTGATGCACAACGCGAGCGACCTCGGCAAGAAATGGGGCGTCCAGCCTGAAGAGGTGATGAAGATGCAGAGCGGTTTCGCCGAGAACACCGGAAGAAACAGGACACTCACCAAGACAGAACTCGACAAGATGCTCGCGTTCGGTTATCTTACCGGTGACAACGCACAGGCCGGGGCGATAGTCAACGGGCTTCAGATATTCAACAAGAGCGCGTCTGACAGCATCGACCTTATGGACAAGCAGATGCAGAAGGTCAACAAGATGGGTCTGAATGCAAGGAAGTATGCAAAGGATTTTCTTGACAACATCAAACTTGCCAACAAATACAACTTCAAAAACGGCGTGAAGGGACTCGCCGAGATGACCGCATGGGCACAGAAGACCAGGTTCAACATGTCGTCATTGTCATCAATTCTCGACAAAGTGCAGGAAGGCGGACTTGAGGGCGTCATCAAGCAGTCCGCAGGTTTCCAGGTGCTTGGCGGTAACGCCGCAATGTACTCTGACCCTCTCGGCATGATGTTCGACGCTTGGAACGACCCTGACGCTTACGCCAAGAGAATGTACAACATGACAAAGGGGTATGGTTCTATCGACAGACGCACCGGCGAGACCAAGTTCAATCAGAACGAGAGCATGTTCATCGCCGAAATAGCGAAATTGCAAGGCAGGTCACCCGAGGAACTCAGGAACGAGATACGTGAAAGGAACAAACGGGATGTGGTCACTTCGCAACTTAGTGCCGAACAACTGTCATCGTTGAATGAGGATCAAAAGACATTGTTGTCGAACAAGGCCGTGTTCAACGAAAAGACCGGCAGATGGGAGGTCGCAATGGACGACGGAACGATCAGAGGTCTCAACGAAATAGGGTCTGAAGACATCAAGCATCTGCAACCGCAAGGGCACGAGGAAACAATAGAGAACTATATGGAACAGATACTCACCGCGCTCAAGAGGGTCACCGGTGAGGAGATATGGGAGAAAACCGAGTCTGGTATATCGGCATACGAGGAATACACGGCCAATTATCTTCAGAGGATGGCAACGTCAAACGACAACTTCCTTCAGAAACGCGAAGAATATGACAAGACCATCAAGGAAGGGATGGATGCTGCCACGAAGAATCTGAAGACATTCCTTGACATATTCCAAGACAACAACGATCCGCTTAGGGCAGAGGTCGACAAACTCAAGGAAAGCGCAGCGAACATGGCCGGCAGCGTGGAGACACTTGGTTCGATACTTTCTTCAGCGAACGGGAACCTTAGCGCCGGTTTCGACGAACTGACCGGTGAATTGAATGACGCAGAACGGAGGATACGGGAATTCTTCCATCTTGAGGAACAACTGAATCAAGATAAGTCTTCAAAGGCCAACAGGGTGTTTGACGGACTGATGAAAAAGGCGTTGCAACTGAGCAGCAACACGCAGTTGGATAAGTTCACGAAAAATCCGTTTGCAACAACCGGAAAATGGTCACAAAAGGATTGGTCAGATTATGGGAGTCCGATTGAACAACTAAGAAAAATGGCTTCCACTCCACATTATTCAATAAAGGAAGCCAGAGATCTGATAAAATCAAGTAAGATAACAGACTATCTTGTAAATCAAGGGTATTGGACTTCAAAAGGCACCGCGGACGATGACGACGCCATCAGAGACTTCATGAAAAACATCGGCAGATACGAAGTCGTACATGAAGACGATAAAAATATGCGGTACACTAAACTAAGGAGAGTAGCTGATGCACTGATACCATCGAACGGATCCTCTACCTTTATATCCGGCGGTTCCGGCGTGCAACACATAAACGATGGCGTCATAACCAACCCGAGCGACCGCATACTGGCATTCAGGCCCGGCGGAAGCGTTGCCAACCTATGGAACACGATGGCCGAGGCAATGAATGTGATGTCTGACTATATCTCGCCGATGTCGTCGACTGTTCCTTACGCGAACGGAGGATACGGGCAGAACAACAACCCGAGCGAAATCAGAGTGACACTCGACGGAACGCTGAACGTCAGCGGAGGAGGGCAGAGTGTGGACATCATCAACATGCTCCGATACGACCCGACGTTCGCGAGGGAATTCGGAAAGGCGATGATCATGGCGATAGACAACGGACAGAACGGGAAGACCTTGCATCCGGTAATGAACAGAGGGTACACAACAATTTCATAACCTGTGTTAATTATACTTAAAGCGACAACAGAACACAACACATGGCATCTTTGAGTGACAGACTTGGCGACCTGAATTTCTCCAAGAAATTCTCCGAGTTCGCCGACAAGATAAACGGCAGTGTGCGAAAACGTACAGGAAACGACGCCACGTCACTGTTTGAGAACATAGAGACAGGAAACCGTTACGACAACTCTGACGGCGACAGAGGAGTGCTTCCGTCTGCGCTTACCGGACTTTATGGAAGACTCAACATAAACGGCGCTTCCACAGAACTCCGCCAAAACAGTTATATTGACGTGATGACCATGCTGTCCGAGATGAACCCGAAGGATTTCTGCGACTTCAACGGGCTTATGGGCGCGTTCATGAACCGGCTGATGCAGATAAACATCAACGAGAAGGACATCACACTTGGAGCGCTCGGACAGGATGCGGCCATAAACGGGGATTCGAACAGGTTGTCGCCTGACATACCTAGATACAGCTATACAGAAGGGCGCAACTACCTCGACTTTGTAGAGCGCGCCAGAATGACGAGCGGAAGCGACATGTCCACCAGGACGACGAACAACGTCGACACGCCATATTACACAAACGGCAACGAGATATACCGATACACCGAGAACCTGTACCCTGACGACAACGGAACGGGGACGTTCTCGAACAAATGGAATGTAGCAAGCCACAGGAACTCCATACTGTACAAGACAAAAAGACTTTTCGCACAAGGGAAGATAAACTCACTCATATCAAGGTTCGGGACAAACGCAGACCCGCTCTCCACGCCGTTAGACTACACCGGGCGAAAAGGGACGAGGGTTGGCGGCGAATCACGAGGCAGGAACCTGCTCGCCAAGGACACGTCAAAAAACTACAACGGGTACAACAACCCGTACTGCCGTGTGTGGACACATCATCACCAGTACGACCGCGTGTCGAGGATGATAAGGCCGTTCGGCGGTGACTCGACCCTTGAGAAAATGCACGCGTTCCCGAAGGTCAACCCTGTCGAAGGGAGCAGCGACCAGACGAAGTTCGACACAAAGGGATGGCGCTATTCGGTCATGAGCAACGACGGAGAGAGCAACTACAACGGGTTCGTGAACATAACGCCGAAGTTCCTCGGAGGGGCGGAGAAGAACATACACACAAAGCAGTGTATGCTCTCCATCGAGAACCTTGCGTGGAGGGGATACAACCCGTATGAGTTCGAGAAGGCGCTGTCGTGGGAACAGAGAGGCCCTCTTGGCGGAAGGATAATGTGGTTTCCCCCATACGGTCTCACATTCAACGAGACGTCAAACGCGAACTGGTCGTCTAACAGTTTCATCGGGCGCGGGGAGGACGTGTACACATATGTAAACACACAGAGGACAGGAAGTCTGAGTTTCATCCTGCTCATAGACCATCCGTCCATACTTGACTACGCCACATGGAACGACTACGGAAGATACCGGTGGGGCGGCGACACAGACCGTTCGTCGAACGGCGTGACAGACGAGAAGATACTGCAGTTTTTCGCCGGATGCGACTCGGCCGACGGCGGAGACGCGTCAAGCCTGTTTCATGACGCCAAAGAGACACCGCTCACTGACGAGTACAAATATGAGTTCGTTCCCGGTGAAATCATAACACCGCAGCTTGTTCCGGAACCTGAAAAACCGGAGCCAAAACCGGAAGATGAACCACCGAGGGAACAACCTGACTCGGTCGAGTTCTACATATTCTTCCCGAACAACTATTCCGGATACTATGACTACCCGAACAATCCTAACGGGGACGTAGATGCCGTGATGTATCTGATGGCCGGAACCGGCGCACAGATGGACTTGACGGACGGAACAATAAGGACCATGCGAATCTCTGCCGACCAAATTACGGAAGACGGGACAGGATACGAGATTGACCGAAGTCTGTCAACAGACAATACGACGATGATGCCAAGACTCAAACCCGCCAAAGGGGGATATACCGCACTGATGGATGACGGGTGGCATTATCGTGTTGACGGCGTGTATGTGCAGAAAAAGAACAAACTGTACACGATAAGCGGAAGAACGGAAGGCGGGCAGCTAAACGACACGAACAAGAACACACTGGCGCAGAAACTGAAGTACAGCAAGAACGACAAGTACAATCATTATGAGGATGAAGCATGCCTTGGGTTGAACAAGAGCGTGTCGGCAGTCAGGAGCAACCTAAAGATAAACGACGAAACGCCGAACCTGTATTCCGCTTCCGAGGTCATATGCGCCGCCTTGCGGTACAAAAACAAGACAACCGCAGCGGACAAGGTAAAGTCAAAGGTCGAGTCAAGACAGGTCACCATCGACGGCAAACAAATGGAAGCGGTCGACGCCCTTGTCAAATTGTTCAACGAAAGGGAGATTTCCGAAGTTGAGGCGCACGGGTATGCGAGTACAGACGGTTCGACAAACGCAAGTGTCAGAAACCAGTTTCTTGCGGAACAAAGGTCAAACACAATCGCGACATGGCTGGAAAACATATGTGGATTCAAAAAAGGCGTAACTGACGGCAATGGTCCTGATGGGGTTGGATATGACAAGAACAAAGAAAACTCGCCGCTGTCCAAAGCATCACGTTATGCTAAAGTTATCATTAAATTTGTCACCGAGTCCAAGCAGGACGCCGCAAAGGTAGATGGTGGACAACAGTCTGAGACTACAAGCGAACCGGCGGAAACAACAACACCGGAAATTTCTTCCGCTGAGACTGCGCAACAGAACGCAGACAAAACCATTGAAAAACTAAAAGGCGAGTATTTAAAAATACTGACACAGGAAGACGAACAATATTATGGTACGTGGGCGCTTTATCGTTTTCTATACTCCAAGTGGGATCAAGACGTGCACAGCAACATGTCACATATTTTAAGTTTAATAGCGCCGTTTGAGTTTAATACAGATTTGACTGAATTTGCCAGCAAAAAGGTTGACGAATACATCGGATGGGCGAACGATTCTCGTTTAGGCGGATATAATGCGGCATACGAACCATACATAAATGGCGCAGAGGAAATAGGAGCGTTGTTAGATACAGAAGGAACGTATGAAGAGATGATGGCATTTTTCGAGGAGAAAAAAAATGGTCCTGACGGTGAATGGTATAAAAATTTCGAGCAAAAACTAATGCACGAGCAGATCGGCAACGATGAACGTGTAATCCTTGCATACGCAGGCGCGTGTCTTTTTGGTGTTTTGTACATGGGATACATTAAAAATTTCTTCAAAGAAATAAAAGATTACACAAGCACATTACCACAATCAGACGCTGCGGCGGAACAAACCGACGCGAGCATATCTGACGCGAACAAGGCAAACAAGATAAGTGACACATCGCCGAGCGAGGCGACCGTGGAGACCGGTCAGAGGGTCAGCAAATATGTCGGATACAACGAAGTGCTTCGTCCGGACGGCAGTTCATACAACCCGAAGCGGTACAGGACGACGAACGACGGCGAGGACAGCATATGGATAGATGTTGGTGACGGAAAACTGCAGAAGATAACCAGACAATACAAGGCGCGGTTCGCAAACAACGACGCCGGCATCGAGAACGACAAGGACGAATACAACAAGTACAGATATGACCAAGAGTACTACTTCTACCGCAAGCTTGAACGGGAAAGCCCGCTGGTGTTCCAGAGACTTGTCGACAAACTGAAGTATTTTGACCCGGCATTCCACTCAATGACACCGGAGGGATTCAACGGCCGGCTCACGTTCCTTCATCAGTGCACAAGGCAGGGCAACACCGTCACAATGTCAGACAGCGGCGGAAAGACGGCCAACAACCTGGCGTTCGGGAGACCTCCTTTCTGCGTATTGCGGATCGGCGACTTTGTCAATCAGATGGTCATCATCAACAACGTGAACTTTGACTACACGGTGTCAGAGGGCATAACGTGGGACCTCAACCCGGAAGGCGCCGGAGTACAGCCTATGCTTTGCCGCGTCACACTCACACTTACGCTGATAGGAGGAAGCGATCTGGCCGGACCGATACGCAGACTGCAGAACGCGATGTCCTTCAACTACTACGCCAACGCACGTCTGTACGACAACCGGGCGGACAGGGTGATGTACAACTCAGAGGGTGACGCGAGACTCGAGGGCGCTGTCGACTGGGAAATCAACAAGGAACAGTCCTATTCATACAGGACAGCGATGTACAACAAACAAGACCCGTGGGCGAATTGGATAGACGAGAACAGAGACCGTCTCGTGGAGTCGGCCAAGACGGAAGTCGGAATGCTTCCGCAGATAGACGGAATCAAGTTGCCTGACTTCGGCGGCATAGGAACGCAGCAGCAAACGGACGGCGCAGACTCTGCGAGCAGCGACACAACACGCCAGCGCGGAAGCGTAACCGGTGAAGAAGAACCGTCTGCGGCAGGAACATCCGTATCCGCGACACAGAGAAGCGCAAACGACAGTCCGGAAACGCCAAAACCAAACTACACGGCTAATGCTGTGGACCAAATGAAAAAATATCTTGACGCGCTCGGTCGAGATAAGTCATATCATGACAGTGAAGGGCTTGACTACTATCATCTTATAGACTACATTGAAATGGACAAATTATTTAATCCACAGGTGATGAAAGACGACAGGAATGGCAACAAATTCTGGCGGGGGACTCTTGAGATGTTTGAGACAAATCCGGAGCTATGGACAGGTGGAGGCAATAAAAAAGAACAGTAACGATGGCATACTACGACAGATATAAGCAGTTCCGCAAGGACGGAAAGGTCGAACTTGTTCCGTTCGTCAGGATAGGCGAGGAAGTGTCCGACCTTCACATCATTTTCGACAAGGAGAAGATGCGTCTTGACAATTTGTCTTACAAATACTATGGCGATCCGGACTACGCGTGGCTGATACTTCAGGCCAACCCGTCACTCGGCGGATATGAGTACAGCATCAAGGACGGAGTCAGGCTGCGGATACCATATCCGCTAAACTCGGCACTTGTGCGTTATGACAGGGGGATATCCGCTGCGATGGCGCACACTTCTACAGTCAAGTGAATTTTGTTTGAATAACCAAAAACAACATCGAGATGTCGCAGAACAACAAGGAAGGAAAAAGCCCGCAGGACAGCGGAAGGATTATCTATTACGACCCGAACGACGCGTTCGGGGAGATAAATGGTGTTCCGTTGACACCGGACTACAGCGAGATGTGCATTGCGTTTGACCTTGTTGTTGAAATGGTCAACCGTTTCCGCTCAAATGGTTTGATAGGCGAGAACGGTTCCAGGAAGTTCAAATTGTCATGGCGCTCTCCGATAGCGACAAAACCGGACGGTGAGCGCACAGAAGACTACATGACCTTCCTCCGCGGCAACGGTTCGACAAAGGAGGACGGAGGGTATCTGACGACATACTACACCGACGTGTCCTTCGATGACCTGCGCGCCGACAGCGAAGGCGTGATAGTGGAGGGCCTCGGCGTTGAGTCTATACAGGTCGCGTTTGAGAGCTATTACGCTCCGACTGTCAGCATAAAATTTGTGGATTACCGCGGTTCGGCCATATTCGCGAGAGAGGAACTTGTCCACAACAACGACGAGATAACTTCAGACACGATATTCGGATGTTTCTTCACGTGTCCGTATCCGAAGTTCCGTCTTCAGATGAAAGGGTTTTTCGGCAAGCCGGTCACATATCAGCTCACTTGCTCGTCATTCAAAGGTAACCTCAACCCGTCGACCGGCAATTTTGAGGCGACTGTCACATTCATAGGATACCAGTACGGAATTTTGACCGACATACCGCTCAATTATCTGATAGCGGCGCCGTATTGCGACTACGAGGGATCAAGCTATTGGGCATCAAGGGAGAATTCACCGGAATGGGACTTGGGAGGAAGACCGATGGTCAGGTTATACGACCTGTTCCGTGACATTGAGGACGCAATGTCCGACAACGAGCTGATAAAGGGTGTGACGAACGATACGGAGGATGCGATGAACGACTCCAACGCGGAGATGGACGCCATAAGCATCATACAGTCGCACTACACCATATTTCTCAACAGTTTCGCAGAAAAGACAGGGGCGAGCGGTTTTGTAACGACGGAAGGTGAGCATGCGCAAGTGCTATTCACCTACAAGTCAGAGGACATACAGAACATTGAAAGCGTAATCGACTCAGAATGGCGCACATTAAGTGACCTTGTCGACGACTTCAATACGAACCATCCCGGGACACAGCTGACCGGAGGGGAAGAATCCATATTCAAGAACGGGATTGAACATACAGCGAAAGCGGTGGATTTCTTCATACTGCCGGAGAACAGGATTACATCAGCGAACAGCAAGTTGGCGAGAGTGTCATACGTACGCAAGCGAGAAGTCACCAAATACAGTCTTGAGGGTGTCGATGTCCAATCAGGGTCGTCGATAACGAAGGACATGTCGGAGGCGATATACAACACGTTCGTTGAAGGGAACTCAAATGACAACAGGTGTGACAGGTACGCGTACCTATTGGACATGGGCGGTGTACTATACAGATGCAATGACAGAATCAGGGCGATAAGGAAAGACCTCAACACCGCAAAGGAGAACCGGGAGGAGATGTACATCAGACTGGCCGACGCCAAACTTCATGTCATACCGAGGATAGGGAACATATTCAAGATTATATGCGCCCATATCGAGACATTCGCCCACATGATGTATGAGCTCAACAAGCGCGTCAGCCAGAACTCTTCGGCGAGAACGCCGTCAATGCTCGGTGTGAACATAAACAGGACTGACGTGTCACCCGGCGCCACAACAACCATACCGGCGTGGCCGATGATATACGCGTCACAGAACAGCGACACCGTGTACTCGATAGACGAGACGGAGGACAATGTCTTCGGGTGGGTCGGTGACTTCAGCCACAATTTTGAGGAGGAGAAACTGATACGCGCACTCTATGCGGCTTCATACAAGGCGACCGGCGGCGGTCTTGACTATGACAAATACAAATACACAGTGAGATATCTTCCGATGTTCCCGATGGATGTGGTCTTGAACGGTTCTCCGTTCTCTTCCATAGGCGGAATATCGGACGAACGCAGGACAATATCTGAGCTTGCCGGATACATCGGTATGAGAACAGCGCAGATTTTCGGAATTTGCGAGCCGGAGAAGGTAGACGACGGATTGGCCAAAGCGATAGGAATGGTGGACGCGTTCAATTTCTACGCGCAGGTCAAAGACAGACAACTGATAAGCGAGAGGATACTGAACGTAACAAAGGAAGACACATTGAAAAAGGCGCTTTATGGAATCATGCTATGCGACGAAAACTATGACAAGTACGCCGTCACCAACGAAAACGGAAAAAGCGCCCATGTGTTTGAGACTAACAAATGTGTCCAGCCAAAGGTAAAAGAGCAAAGACACCCGATATATGTCGAAGACGGTGGAAATCTGCAGTATGTGCATTATGTGACAAAGGAAAAACACGGAATACTCCCGTCCCAGACGCCATCCTTCAAGGCAAAATCATTCAATTACAGTTATGTGGCGGACACCGATGAACCATACTTCACCGTCAACAGCGACGGATACAAAGATTTGCTGTACAACGCCGCAGACGACGCGGAGGATGTGTTCGGAAAAGACAACTCCGACATTGACACAGGATTATTCACCGTGTTGGATCCCAAAATATCCACGGGAATGATATCCCGCTACAGCGAGATGAACACCGGCGAGTTCAAGATCAACGGCGAACCGGAAAAACTTGAAGAAATCAAAAAGGTGCTGGACAGGTACTGGAAAATCGGGAAATCAAGTTATAGCAATTACATTTCCCCGGGCATGGGTCTTACGGACCGCTATGACAAAATCGGGGTCGCAAATCTGCTGTGGACCAACGGAAGACCAAAAGACGGGAATTTCTCGCCGTGGCACGTAATTCATGAAGTCACCGACGCGAAACATTCCGCCACATACGACATCGAAAGCGGCGAATTCAAAGTCGGGGAAGAAAAAGAGACGAGCGAGATAAACACTCTTTGCGTCTCGTTATTGCGGGCATACACCATAATAGGCGGACGGAACACGGTAGTGTCATCGCTTTTCGGACATAAGATGTACGTGCAACAGACGGACACAAGTTCGAAGGCATACCTATTCCTCCTTGCCCTTCCGTTCAATTACACCAAAACACCTGGAATATTATACGACAGCAACAGGCACGCGAGAATAGAAGGTGTCCCATACGGGTACGCGCTAGGCCTTGGCGCAATACTGTGGAGGCAAAAGAAGATGTCTGGCGGCCAAGGAGGCGATCCGATCATATGGGACGGATACGAGCCCGCCGGACCGAATGAAAGCGCCTACTACCATAACACCGGGGACAAAGGGTTCGTCGGGTTTGTCCCGAAGGGAATGTCCACCAACTTTTCGCGGGTTGACTACAGTAAATTGTCACGGATCAGTGCGCCGGAAAAAAATGAACTGATACGGCATTTTGAGGATTTCGTCAACAGTCCGGAATGGGCGAAAATACGGTATGCGACGGACATATACTCACCGGACAACGCCAAGAAGATAGAGGAGATGACCAAACTCTTCTTCGACATGATGGACACCGACACCGAACACACGGAACAGAAAGACAAGACTGTCGACATGGAAATCGCCGACAAGTGGGTAAAAGCGCTGTTCTCCTCGTTCAAGTGCAGAGGAAACAACGCGTTCTGCTACGCGTGCGGAAATTTTGCCTTACACGACAACCCGAACAAAGACTCCATGATACTGCTGATGAGGGACGATTGTGAGGCGCAGGAGATAATACGCGCCCTCATACGCTATGAAGTGCTATTTGCGGACGCGTACGGAAACAAGTCAGGGGAAAAACCCGGACAATACAGCGACATCACAGTAGACAAGTCCAATCTCGATTCATATCTTGACGGTTTCTCGTCCAAGCTGAACGAACTGGCGACAAAAAACATGGAGGGCGTCGTTGTGTCCGACACCGAAGTGGAGGTCGAGAAGAACAAAGAGATAGAGTACAACCGCGACATCATGGTGTCCATGTACAGATATCTGAAGAATGTATGGGACAAGTGGCTGATAGCGATGACTGAGGACGAGTTCCGTGTCGAGAACTTCTTCAACAAACACTTCCGTTTCATCGACATGATGTACCGGGACATATATGACCGGATGATGATAAATTGTGAGACCTTGTTGGATTCTTACAATTCCGTCCGCGCCAACAAGGACATCACGGTGTTCAAGTTCATGGGTGACATAGCGACGGATCACCACTGCATGTTTTTGGCGCTGCCGGACTTCATCGTCCTCGGTGACGACGACAAACAGAAGGCAATGGGCGAGATGCAGAAAATTTTCACGCCGATGCCGTATGTGGACATGCCGGAACCGAACAACTGGAACTTCTTTGTTTTCATATACTGCTCGAACATATCGGAGAATATCGGTTCATTGAACGGGTACACTGACGATACGTTGAACATATGGAGCTGCAACGGAGTGGAAGCGAACGCTTCAGGTTCTTTCAAGAAGTCGAATTTCTTGAGTGACAACGAGACACGGTACGGATACAATGTCCCGTCATTTGGCGTGACATTCGGCAGACAGAACAACCATCTGTTCAAGAACATAAGCGTGAACATGGAATCGCCGGTGATGACAAGCGCCGCAATAAACACGCTGTCACACATAGCTCTCAAGGGCGCCGGCAACGACCACGCTATCGCATATGTGGGTCAGGACACATATCCGGTGTTTTCGAACTACTCGTTCCAGTGCGAGGTCGAGATGATGGGGGACGCTCAGATACAACCTCTGATGTACTTCCAGCTGATGAATGTGCCGCTGTGGAGGGGGACTTACATGATATTCAACGTAAGGCACACAATGACACCGGGGAACATGGTGACAACCTTCACAGGCATGAAGATGGCGAACCGGAGTGTGAACTACACGAACGCGTGGTTCACGAAAAAGGTCAACTACAATGAAACCAAGAACGGTAACGCGGCATCGTCAAAATGCGGGCCCGAAACAACAGACACTGAGACGACAGCAGAGGCCGGACCTGTCCTCAAACCGGTTGCGGCGCTTAGAAAACTTTTTGACGGAAACGACGTCGACCGCAGCTGGCCAAACGCAAGACCCAAGTCATGGTATGACCAATTCATTGTCTCTGCCGAAATCATGGTGAGGACATCGCCTAACGGCACCCCGGTCAAGGGTTCCGTCCAAATAAACAAGCACTTGGTCAAGAATGTGCAGGGCATATTCAATGAACTGCTGAACGTGCCCGGATTCTATGTGCAATACAAATCAGTCTACGGATACGACTACCGTGCCGTCAGGACACCCGGGAAAAAATCAAACAGGATGTCGAACCATGGTTTTGGGTGTGCCATCGATTTGTGGTCGAAGATTAACCCGTACAACACGAATGAGAAAGCCCCGAAGACGGGTGACACGAGCGACCCGATACGTTTCCGTTCTTTTGACCATCCGGTCGTGAAGGTATTTAAGAAGTATGGATTTGACTGGGGCGGACGGTATGGAGATTACATGCATTTCTCATATCCGGCCGGTGGATAACGATTTAAAAACACATCAATTATGAGCAAATGTGCGGTGACAGGTGTGCCAAGCGCGTCGACAAAAGAGGGAAAAATGCTATACATGGCCGGCAGACTTTTAAAAGAAGGGGTGCTTGGCCAACAACTTACACCAACACAGGTCTGCGCGATAGTCGGAAACGCAGGACATGAAAGCGGCGGATACAGACCGGATGCGTACAATCCAAACGACAGAGGCGCGCCTGGTGGCGGGTTGTTTGGTTTCCGCGGCGCGACAGGCGAATATTTTGAGGAAATGAAGCAATTTTGTGCAAGACAAGGAAAGGACTGGAAAAGTTCAATCGAAGCGCAGCTGACCTTCTTCATGACGGTACGGAAAAGCAACCACACAAGATGGCTCAATTGGATAAAGAAACACCCGAACGAAGGGCTGTACGACGCGACCGTCGCTTTCTGCCGAAAGTGGGAAGTGGGGGACTGGGCCCGCGACAGATATAATTACGCCAAAAAAGTGGCAGAACTGTTGAAGAAGTATGAAGGATGCGAGGTCACAATCGACGAAGAACCCGGAAGCACAGAGTCAACATGGCCGTGCGACCAACTGTCCAGCACTGAATTGGATGAAATGTACACAAGTTTAGACGCGGCGCTCAACGGCGAATATTCAGGACGCGAAATCGCAATAGTCGGGGACTCTTGGTCGGCCGGACTGATTAATGCGATACCTGAAATGAAAGGCATATACAATTGCCAATATTGTGTAGGTTCAAAAAAAGTTAAATGGTGCGCCGATCAGGTGAAGAACGTGGTCGATCAAGGGGCAAAAATCGGAATTTTTATATGCGGACTGAACAGCGCCTACTCCAAATTCAGCGACAGCAGCACAGGTCGCGACAGGATGTCGACCGGACTGTACAATGAATACGGTTATTTGGTTGATGAATGCGATCGCTGCGGACTAACCGGGGCAGTAATAACGTCTTTCCCGTACACAAAGCATTCCGATATCAAAAAAAAGTCATCGTCCATGTTTTCTGACGCCATGGCGGACAACCACAACAAGACGCTTCAACATATCATTGACCTAAAAAACAGAACCGCCATAAACTGCAAATTCGAATATTGCAATATAACAACCGGACTAAAGGATGCGAGAGACCATATGTCCGAAGGCGGGTTTCATCTCGAACGAACGGAAGATTTCAAAAAATTACGCGATCTGATAGGTACTTCCCTGTATAGGTTAAACAACAAACTCCAAAAACGTGAGGAAGAAGTAGAACGGGTACATGCAGGGTCATTGGACTACGGGAGAGAAAATAAGCAGACGGCGACATGGCAAGACTATTTTAACAATTTGTTGTCGATGAACGGGAAAAAATAAACAATTTTTAACCTTACCAATTTGCGAAGATGTCATATTTTATCTATCTTTGTGCCGGAAAAAATAACAGAAAATGTCCGGCAAGATAGGCAACATAGTATCAAGCAGGAGACCTCCCGGATTCGGACCGCAATTCAACCTGATACAGGACATCAAGGACGAGGACAAAAACCTGCCGACACTGGTGATAGGATATGACAACGCATCCAAGATGATAGACGAATTTTCCGTACTTGACACAAGGAGTTACGACAACGGAAGGGTGTGGTGGGCATTCAAGAAGACCGAACGACGCTCGGAACACGAGTCCGTGCTGTCCGAATTCAGGACATACGCAATAAAGAAGGCGCTCGGGGAGATAAAGTATGTGTACATAGATTTCATCTGCTACAGCATGGAGCGAGTGAAAGCGCTGATAAGCTTCATGTACAGTCCAAAAAGGAAATTCATCTTTGTCACCCGCAATGATTCATTCATGTTCATATACTGTCCGGAATATCCTGTCGTGTGGGGCATATCACTCTCATTGTGCGAGTATATAGGCATATCAGCAGCCAAAGTCATCAACAAGGTTGTCTCGAACCGGTTCAACGAACTGATAAAAGGAACCTCATTCATAGACCGGGAACTACGCAAGCACATCGGTAACGACACGCATTACATACCGGCCCTTTATCATATTTTGCGGTAGCATTATATTTAAAAGAAGAAATAAACCTGATTATGCCACAAAGATTCATCAGAAGGAGCAGGCGTGACAAGTTTGTCCGCATACCGGACCGGCGAAACACGCCGACATACACTGTAGTCGCCGTGGATGAGAACAAAGACGGCGAAACGAAGGAAAAAGATAACACAAAGAAAAAAAGCAACAAGGACATGACTGACAATCTCGACAAGATAAAGGACGCGCTCGGAATCGACGCCAAGACACCGAAGAAAAAGGTGAAAGTGGAGAAGAAGGACAGGGGCCTTTTCGAAAGGACAGAGGAAAGCACAATCCTCATCACCGAAGACAATAAGATGGTTCTCAACGATTGACAACCCATGTACCCGAGAAAAAAGAGCAAACTTTACGAATTCACCATATCCAGTTCAATGAGGGAGGACGACGACCAGCAACAGGCGCAGAACAATCCGAACGGAAATGGACAGATGGGTGGAGGGAACCAGCAGGACTTCGGAGCGACTGGTGCTGATGGGATGCAGCAGGGTGACGTTCCTATGCAAGGGATGTCACCTGACATGGGAAACGCCGGCGGAATGCCGCAAGGCGGTCAACCGGACATGGGTGCACAGCCAAACGCCAACGGACAGGAAGGCATGCCGGAAACAGAACCGCAAGCGGACATGGCGCAAGGTCTCGACATACCGGATGACGGAATGGGCGGATTTGACGGCCCGGTGGAGGATATTGACATGGATGTCGATCCGGACACTATGCAACCCGGAGACGAGGTGATCGACGTGGACGAACTGACAAATGCTCAAGAAATGTCGGCGGAGAAGATTGACGGAGTCGACGAGAAACTGACGACATTGGGGCAAGTCGTGAAAAAGTTCATCGCCGCGATAGAACAGAACGACGCGAAGATTGACGAACTGAAAGCGGAATTCGAGAAAAGGAATCCGACACAGCAGGAAAAATTCAACATCCGGTCACAGGCATCAGGACCTTTCACTGAAAGTCCCAGGGAATTTTGGGAGAAGAAGGTTGCGTCAAACCCGAATTATCAGGTGATGTACAACAATGAAGTCCCGACAAAGGACGAGCAGCAGGAGTTCGAACTCAGGAAGACTGACATCGACGGTATGCCTGACAAGTCAGTCGCCGACTCGTTTGACTATCCGACCAAACTGAAGGACATTCTCAGTTTTTAAAAGAACTCGTTCATAAGCATGGTGCGGGTCAGCGAAAAAAAATCTGATCCGCACTTTTCATGAAAAAATTGTTAAATATTTTGGCGATACAACATAAAGTAGTATCTTTGTATTAGAAAAGTGATGTAGCACTATAACTAGATTAAACATAAACAAAAATGGCAGCAAACTATGTAAACATCAGTCCGGATGCTATTGAGGCACAGCGTACTGCTCTCGAATCAGAGAAGACTTCATTCAAACCAAGAGTGGAGTTCAACGAGAAGAACTATCTCAACCTCAGGGTCGAACCGGGCAAAAACGAGAAAATTGTCACCGTGAGGATACTGCCGGTCAGCGCCACTGACGGGAGGGCGTTTTTCACAATAAACACACACTCCCTCAAGGTAAGTCCGGAAATCTCAAAGAGCGGATTCAAATCATTCATATGCCTTAATGACGAGAACCTCACCGAGGGGAAAGACCATGCAGAGTGCCCGTTGTGCGCAAAATCCAAGGAATTGTACAAACTTGCCGACGCCTGTACAGACGACATCGAGAAGAAGGCGCTCGTGAAAGAGGCCGGTCAGTACAAGGCAAAGCGGACATTCATCGTCAGGGTCATTGACCGTGCGCACGAGGACGAAGGCGTGAAGTTCTGGCGTTTCAACGAACATCGCAACGGAGACGGGTTCTATGATCAGCTCATGAACCTGTACACAATCAGGAACAACGAGGCGGTCAACGCCGGAATCGAGGGCGGGTTCAACATATTCGACCTCAAGCATGGAAAAGACATCGTCATCACATTGAAGTATGACGCAGTGAACAAGAAGACCGTGTCGTCTATCACAGACGCCGGTTTCGCCACACCTCTCGCAAAGACGGATGAGCAGATCGCTGAATGGGTCAACGACCAAAAGACGTGGAGGGACATCTATGCTTCAAAGAGTCACGGGTATCTACAGATTGTGGCTGACGGGGGCATTCCATATTATGACAAAGAAAGTTCTTCGTGGAAAGCAAAGAACAGCAACGAAAGTGCGGCGGTCCAAGCGGACTACACACCTCAGACGGTAGTGCCTGAAGCGACTCCGGCTGCGCTTGACGAAAGCGACCTTCCTTTCTAAGCAAAAATGATTTATCACGGGTGCTGCCGTCGGCGGCACCCAATATCAACAAAAATGTCTAAACTTTATTTCAAGTATGGACCGATGGGTTCGGCCAAAAGCGCGATGCTGCTGATAACGGCACATTCGTTCGAGGAACGCGGAATACCTTTCCTCTGCATAAGTCCACAGGCCGACACCAGAAATGGTGACAGTGTCATATGGTCGCGTATAGGGGCAAAGAGGGATTGTGTGTCCGTCATCGACAGCGACAACATATATGACCTCATCATCGACTATTCAACTGTCGCGGTTGAGGGGTACCTGTACAAGGCGCCAAAATGGATATTGGTGGACGAATGCCAATTCCTCACGAGCGAACAGGTGGATCAACTTGCGATGATTGTCGACAGACTTGACATCAATGTCATATGCTACGGACTAAGGACTGATTTCAAGACGAAACTTTTCGACGCGTCCAAGAGACTGATGGAACTTGCCGATGACATAGAAGAAATGAAGATATCATGCGAATGTGGACGAAAGGCGATAATAAACGCAAGGATAGACCATGACGGGCATGTCATAACCGACGGCGAACAGGTCGTGATAGGGGGTGATGACATGTACAAGGTAATGTGCAGAAAATGCTATACTGAGGCAGTATTCGAACAACAACAAATGAGAATTAAAAACAATAACTAACAATGGCACAACCAGTAAAAAAAGGAGCGGGAATCAAGGGCAGAAAGACAACCGCGGAAAAAATTGCTGCGCTGAAAGCATTTAAAGAAGAGAACAATCTCGCTGGTATCAAAGAGAAAGAACTTTCGTGGTATATTTTACCGGAAGCGTTCCAAAACGCGACACGAATGCCGGGTATTGCCCGTGGATACGTTACCGCTGTTAGGGGTCACTCAAACACTAACAAGTCAACCATAAAGTTGGAATTGATAAAAGCGGTGATACACGCAGGTGATTTACCGGTGGTTTTTGAGTTGGAAAACAATTTTGCGTGGGAACATGCGAAATCAATCGGTGTTGACGTCAATGAATATGTCGACGAAGATACCGGTGAGGTTGAATATGGACCGGGTGACACGATGTTGTATTATGACACCGCAAAACTTTATGAATTGTACGGTAAATTTGATCACGAGCACGGAAAGTGGTTAAATAAACCTGCAAGAGAAACCTATGTAATTGAGGATGTCGCAATGTGCATCAAAGACCTTGTGCGGAAACAGCGGGAAGGTGTGTTACCGTTCAATCTCGTGTTTATCATCGACAGTATCGGTGTAGGTGATTGTTATAGGGCAGCAGAGAAGAACTCTTCAAATAACATGTGGTACGCCGGCGCCGTGTCTGTGGCATTTAACACAATTGTGAACGACCTGATTCCTTCATCAAGAAACGTGAATTCGGAATACACGAACACGATGTTTGTCGTAAACAAGATATGGGTTGAAACAACCGCTATCGGTCTACCTTCTGCAAAGAGCAAGGGAGGTGCAAGTTTGACATATGCCTATCGTTGTATCCTGTTCACTGGTGGGGTCGCGTCCGGAAGCGTCAAGGCACTTACCGCTACATCCGGTGGCAAAGAGTTCCAATATGGGACTAAGGCCAAGATAAAAGTTGAGAAAAACCATATTACAAACATAACATATAGCGGAGAACTGTGTTCTACACAACATGGATTATGGGACCCGAATAAACTAGATGAGTATAAAAAGAAATACGCGTCGTTTATCAAGGAAAAACTCGCTGAAGTGAATAAGGTTCCGATTGAGGATATTGGCGAAATCACGTATTCAGAAAATGACATCGTAGATTCGTAAATACCCACCAAATTCCGTAAGATGGCAAAGAAGGTATACAGTGTTTCTGAAATTATTGAGAAACATAAGGAAAAAGAAAAAGTACCTGTAGAGTACGATTATTCAAAGACCGAGCCCGGTACCATTAGTGACAAAATCACAGTGGTCTGTCCGAAGCATGGCACGTTTGAGCAATCGTTATTAGGTCATATAAACGGTAAGGGTTGCATAAAATGCGCGATGGAACAGAGGATAAGCATATTGCCATTGAATGTCAGGGCGTACAGCATTTTGATTCTGTAGACTTTGGTGGAAATGGCGTTGATTATGCCAACAAACAATTGAACTACGTTCAAGAACTCGATTCAAAAAAACGAACACTATGCAAGGAACATGATGTAATTTTGATTTACTACGTTGATAAGAAATATGTGGATAAGACAAAAGAAACAGGTGTTCATACTTTTTCTACTATTAAGGAATTATTGGATTTTATAGATTTAAAATAATGCAACAAAATTTTTGAAAGATGAAAGTGATTTTGACAAAGAAGGCCGAGTATGAACTTAATCCGGACAAATTTACGGAGATACCGTCAGGCGTTTTTGAGATGCTCGTTGGCGGTGACGCTACACCGTTCGACTGCTCGACATACTCGAAGATGGAAGAGGTGGTCGTGTTTGACAGCAAGGACGACTACATAATAAAGAGAAGCGAATTTGACATTGACCCCGAAAAGCCTGTCTACGTGAACGGCAAGGGGCAGATTTTTCGTTTCCTGCGGAAAGAGAACATTCCCACTGATGCCACAGCCGATACCGAAACGAGTGCTGGACAAGAAACCTGAACTCGGAGTCAAGAAATACACGACGCTCCTCATCGACGGTTCGAACGTGCTTGAACTGTCGATGAGGGGATGCCGTCAGTTGTCGAGCAACGGAAACGAGATTGGCGGTGTGTTCCAGTTTCTTCTGCAGTTAAAGATTATGCTACAGAAGGGGAACTTCAGTCACGTCTATGTGTTCTGGGACGGCGAGAACTCCGGTGAACTCAGGTATCGTCTAAATTCTGACTACAAGGCGAACAGAGACAAGAACTATGATGAGACCGACTTGTCGGATTATATGATGGCCGTGAACGAAAGGATAAAGTCCATGGAGTCGTATTTCCGTTCAAAAGGAAAGAAAAAACCGGCGGTAAAGAATGACGATGACAAGGAATTGTTCTACCGTCAACGGGATATCATCATGGATTGCCTTGAAGAGATAGGTGTACGGCAGTGCGTATGCGAACTAACGGAGGCAGACGATTTTGTCGGTTACTATGTCTCACACAAGGAAGCGAACGAGCGGATAGTGATCATGTCCAACGACCGAGACTTGACACAGTTGATAAGTGACGACGTGATTGTGTATGTACAATCCCTCAAGAAGTTCATCAACACGAAAAACCACAAGGAGGAGATTGGGTATTCACACAAGAATGTGCTTCTCAAGAAAATGCTGTGCGGAGATCCGTCGGACAACATCAAGGGAATAAAGGGTCTTGGGGAAAAAACACTTTTCACAAATTTTCCGGAGATCCGTGAACGCGAGGTGACACTTGATGAGGTCGTGAGAAAGGCTGCGGCGATAAACGAATCGAGAGCGTCCGAGAAAAAGAAACCGCTTGCATGGGCGTCCAATATAGTGAATAGGGTGACGGACGGTGCGCAAGGCGATAGGATATATGACATCAACCGTCAGATAATCGACCTGAAGTCTCCACTCATGACAAGCGAGTCAAAGGATCTGATATCGTCCATAATGCATCAGCCGCTTGACATGGAAGGACGTTCGTTTGAAAACCTTTACCGCATCATATGTGACAGCGGCATAGACGAACTGACGGATGAGTCAAAGTTTTCACAGTTTTTTTCTGAAATGAGAACTTTATATGAAAACGAGAAAAAATTTTCGGAAAAGTTTTTGTCCTGACGAAAAAAGTGGTATCTATATGTGAGAAATGCGACATATCGACGTTTTACGCCTTATGCAACAAAAAAAAATGTTAAACTTATAGTGAACAAAAGTGAGTTTTAACATGTCTAACATCTAAAAACAAACAAAGTGGTTACCGAATTAGCAACAAACGAAAAAAAGCAAAAGGCGAAAGCGGCTAACGAAGCCTTTTGGGAGAGATTTCAATTCCTGCTGTGGATAAATGACGACATCATATGTCAACGATACTTCCGTATCAACGGATACAACAGAGACATGTGCCACACGGAAGAGTTTACAACCGTCATGGAAAACTGTGTCAGGATGATACAGGATGACCTGAAGTACAAGAGTTTCATACTTCAGTCATACACGTGCGACTGCCCAATCAAGTTGACCGGATTTGTCAACGATCCGGCAACTGACAGCGATGTGTTCTTATTGTCAAACCCGAATATCCGCGGCAATGTGACACTATCCGACGGACGCACTGTCGAAAAGACTTATTTCGAATACCCCGAGGGGACACCGGAAATGCACTACATGGACAACGACACTCTCGAACCGTGGGACGTAGTGTTCAAATTCCAGTTCCTCATTGATGACAAGACTGTGTATGAGCGCATATGGGACGGGACACAGTACCCGAAATACGTCCGCAACAGTGTGGACTTGACCAACAGCAACGCGGCATACCGCGACAAAGACCCTCAGAACCTGAATTTCTCCGCATCACTGCAGAAGCATATGACTTTCGGCAGAAAAGACCTCACTTACCACATCATCAAGAGCATAATCGGGGTGCTCAGTTGGAAACAGGAGGACTATGAGAGAGAATCCACACTGTATGACACCTATGGTGACACGACTTATGCGCTAAGGCCGCAGAACAAGTCATACATTGACGGATGGAGGTCTGCAACCAATCAGAAGACGAGGAAGCATGCCGCACAGATAGACAAATCCGAGCGATACTCCCAATACGGAGGTATGACCGAGGGCGAGTGGAACTATATCGAAAAGCGCCTATAGATAGCACCGAGAGAACAGACAAAACACCGAGGGTTTCCGAACAACAGCGGAGACCTTCGGTTTCTAAACCATCTAAAGATTTCGTGACATGTCAAAAAGCAACACGACCGACAAGTCTAACCTTGGGTATCTCGGTATAGATTTTCAGATAAAGCTGGTGAAATGCTTTTTTGAGGACCAGAACTTCTTCTGTGGCATAACAGACATCACGGACCAGAACATGTTCACCGACGAGAATCTGCGGAGGATTGTCGGGTTCATGAAGGACCGGTACAACTTCACCGGTGTCACGCCGACGTATCTTGAGATTGAGACCATTGTAAGGGCGAAGGTGTCTGACGCCATAAGTGTCCGCATGCTGATAGAGACGCTGAACAGGATAAAATCAACTGACCTTCAGTTCATGGACATCATCGAGGACGAGTCCGAAAAGTTCTTCAAACAGCAAAACCTCACCAAGGCGATACACGCCTCGATGGACATCATAAAGAAGGGCGACTTCCAGTCGTACCCCAAAATAGAAAAAATGATAACTGACGCACTGGCCGTCAACACGAAGCAGGACCTCGGTTTTCATATTTTCGACCACATCGAGAGCGACTTGAGTGACGAATACAGAGTGGCCATCCCTACCGGTGCCGACAAACTCGATGAGGCGCTCATGGGAGGCATAGGCAAGGGAGAACTTGGTGTGATAGTGTGCCCTAGCGGTGTAGGAAAGACATCATCGACCACAGGTTTTGCCGCACACGCCGCAACATACAAGCATGAATTGAACAATTTTCAGGGGTTCAAGGTGCTGCATTTCTTCTTTGAGGACACTGAGACTGCCATACGACGGAAGTATTTCGGATATATGCTTGACATCGACGCCAGCATGCTTTCAGACCCGAACATACGTCCGAAGGCGCTTGAGATGCTCAGACAGGACAGCGAGATAAAGCAAATGCTCAACAGGAACATCATCAGCAAGCGTCTCGAAAATGGCGAAACAACAGTTTCCAACATCAAGCATCTGATTGAGAGGAATATTGCGCTCGGATTCAAACCGGACCTTGTCATCATAGACTATTTTGAATGCCTTGCATATGAGAAGACCGACAGGAACGACAGTGAATGGTCACGTGAAGGCGCGACAATGAGACAGATAGAGGCACTTGCGAACAAACTGAACATTGCGATATGGGTCCCGGTGCAGGGCACAAGGGACTCACTCGGGGCGGAGTTTGTCGGACTTGCGCAGGCCGGCGGATCGGTCAAGAAGGTGCAAATCGCGCATGTGATCCTGACGTATGCACAGACGGACGAGATGAAGCGCAACAGCAAGGTAAACATATTTCTCGGAAAATTCAGGGGCGGAAAGATAACCCGAAACAAATTTCTGAACGTCACCCTCAACAACGGAACGTGCAAGTTTGACATGTCGAACATAGACGATGACGACACAATGGACAATGTGTCGTTCACCGACCGGCAGAACCAGTTGGCAAGACAGACTCTCAACATGCAGCGAAGAAGATAGGCAAAAAAAAGTTTCATGACACATTTGTTTGTGCCACAATATTATAAGTGCAGACATTGGACCGGCGGAGTGTAAATTGATTCTAAAACGCCGGTTCTTGTCGCTATATATGATTTAGCAACTTAGATAAACACATAAACATGGACGTCAAAAAAAGGGACAAGACTTTGGAGAAATTTAATTTCTCTAAGATAGAAAACGCTGTTAAAAAGGCATTTAGCGAAACGAACGTTGATATGCCGGAAGATGTTCTGCAATGCCTCAAGGACAAATACGACGAGAGTTCAGATACTGTCGTCGATGTCGAGGAAATACAGGATAGTGTCGAAGACTGTCTGATGTCATACAGTCCGAAAGTGGCCAAGGCATATATCATATACCGGTATGAGCACAAGGTCATGCGCGAGAACAAGGACAAGCTGTTCCGCGAGGTCGGAAGGAAACTCAAGGCCGAGGACGTGCAGAACCAGAATGCCAACGTTGACGAGTATTCATTCGGAGGAAGGATTGGCGAGGCGACAAGACTCGTGACCAAGGAATACGCGCTCAAGAACTGCATGACAAGAAAGTCGAGGAACAACCATTTGAACAATGAGATATACATCCATGACCTTGACAACTACGCCGTAGGAATGCACAATTGTTTAAGTGTTCCATTCGACGACCTTCTCGCCAACGGTTTCAGTGTGAGACAGACCGACATACGACCGGCGAACAGTGTGGACACCGCAATGCAGCTGGTCGCGGTGTTGTTCCAGATTCAAAGTCAGTCGCAGTTCGGCGGGGTGTCCGCCACACATCTTGATTGGACAATGGTTCCATATGTGCGAAAGTCATTCTTCAAGCATTTCAATGACGGACGCGAGTGGGTAAGCGGCAAGGAACGTCTGCCGAAGACAAGCAAAATCACCGAGACGCCGATAGAGTCATGGAAAGATGTCGACAACAAGGCGTACGAATATGCGCTCGCACTGACACAAAGGGAGATAGACCAGTCAGTGGAAGGTCTTTACCATAACCTCAACTCACTTCAGAGCAGAAGCGGAGACCAGCTGCCGTTCTCCTCAATAAACTACGGCACATGCACACTGACCGAAGGGCGTATGGTGATAAAGGCGCTGCTGGAAGGTTCGATAAACGGTGTCGGCAAGTTTCATCGAACACCGATTTTCCCGTGCGGAATATTCCAAATGATGTCCGGCGTGAACCGCAAACCGGGAGAACCGAATTATGACATGTACAAACTCGCGCTACAGTCGACAGCGAAGCGGCTGTATCCGAATTACGCGAACTGTGATTGGAGCGGAAATGCCGGATATGACAGGAATGACCCGCGGACATATTTCTCGACAATGGGATGCCGTACAGCGAACGGTTTTGACATCAACGGGTTTGGTCAGCTCAAGGACGGCCGCGGCAACATATGTCCCGTGACAATCATCATGCCGAAAATCGCGATGCTCGCCAAGTCGTCAGTCGGAGAAAACGCGACAAAGGAAGAAACGGTGAACGCGTTCATGAGGATGCTTGACAAAAAGATAGGTGAAGCGAAAGATATGCTGCTCGAAAGGTTTGAATGGATTGCCAGCCAAAGCCCGTCGTCAGCAAAATTCATGTGGGACAACAACACCATGGCCGGATATGTGCCGGAAGAAGGGATAAGGTCCGCGCTCAAGCACGGCACACTGTCGCTCGGACAGATAGGACTTGCCGAGACGCTCATCGCACTGATCGGGTGCGACCACACCAAACCCGAAGGAATGGAATTGGCCAAACGCATTGAGGGATTGTTCAAGAAGCGCTGCGCCGAGTACAAGGAGAAATATCGGCTGAATTTCGGCGTGTACTACACTCCGGCCGAGAACCTGTGCTACACTTCAATGAAGAAATTCAAGGCTGAATACGGGGTGATACCCGGCGTTTCCGACCACGAATACTTCACCAACTCGATGCATGTTCCGGTGTGGCACGAGATGACACCGTTCGAGAAGATAGACATCGAGTCGCAGCTCACCGGATACTCTTCCGCCGGATGCATCACATATGTCGAACTTCCGAGTACGGCAAAGCACAACATCGAGGCGCTTGAGACGATAGTAAACTACGCAATGGACAAGGACATACCTTACTTCGCGATAAACGTGCCTGTCGACACCTGCGAGGACTGCGGATACACCGACGAACTCGGCGAGGTGTGCCCGGTGTGCGGAAGTAGAAACATATCAAGACTAAGGAGAGTGACCGGGTATCTCACCGGCAGCTACAAGCAAGCCTTTAATTACGGAAAACAAAAAGAAACCGAAGAACGTGTCAAACATGATGCCATAACCCTTGAGTGACGATGAATTATCAGAGAATAACCTACACTGACATAAACAACGGCACCGGATGCCGCGTGACCCTTTGGGTTTCCGGATGCACGCACCATTGCAAAGGATGCCACAACAAGTGCACTTGGGATTTCAACGGAGGCAAACCGTTTGACGCCGAAGCAAAGGAAAAACTGTTTTCCGTTCTGTCACTTCCGTACATAAAGGGACTTACACTGTCAGGCGGCGACCCTATGGACAGTTATCTTGACGTCGCAGACCTCGTACATGAGGTAAAGTGCAAGTTTCCGAAAAAGGACATATGGATGTACACGGGATACACACTCCACGAGGCGGCAAAGAAAGACGTGCTATCCATGCTTGACGAGATAGACTATGTCGTTGACGGGGAATATGTCGAGGAAAAGCGGGACACGTCATTGGCGTTCAGAGGTTCGTCCAATCAGATAATATGGAAACGCTGTGTCAATGACACCTTTGAAAAGGTGGAATTGTGAAACAACCCAGCTTGACACACTCAAAACAAAATGCCCATATTTAACAATGTGGGCATTTTTTGTATACATACGCCCGCGACAGTTGGGAATGGCCAAGATTCAACATTACGACATAAAGTTTCCTGTAACGCACAAGTCCGACGAGAAGACACTGTTTGACCTGAACGGCAACGCCGTCGAGGGGATACGTTCACAGCTCATGCACTTGATATTCACGCCGGTCGGCGAGAGGTTAAGGAAACCAAATTTCGGGTCAAAACTGATACAGTTCATATTTGAGCCGAACGACTCACAGACTTACGGCGACGTGATAGGGGAAATTCGAGACATGGTGCGGATGAACATTCCCGGATGTGAACTCGGGAACATAGACATATACGAGACCGACAATGGGCGGGGTCTCATCGCCAGTGTCGAATTCAGCGCAGTCGACGAAGCCGGCGACAGATACGAGGACAGAATCATAACACGACTATAAGATGTCAGAGAAAAGAATATCATACCTTGACAGGAACTTCAACGACTACCGTTCAGCGATAGTCGACATGACAAGGAAATACTACAATGACGTGATACCCGACCTAAACGACGCTTCGGTCGGGTCGTGGATTGTGGACGTGTTCGCGGACATCGCGGACAACCTGTCATACAACATCGACAGGGCGTACCAAGAGACGTCGATAGACTCGGCAAATCTCGGTTCGTCGCTGATGAACATGGCACGCACACAAGGGGTGAAGATACCCGGACGCAAGGCCGCCGTGGTGGAGGTGGAGGTGTCGTGCGAATTGCCGCTGAGAGCGTCGTCTTCAACAGACTCATACGGAGACCTAAGGATAGCGGACGAGAGATATGCTCCGCTGCTCAAAAGGGGATGCCTCTTCTCGAACGGGATGTACACGTTCGAACTGTCCGAGGACCTCGACTTCTCAAAACAGTTCAACTCGCAAGGTGTGTCAAACCGCGCCATAACCCCGAACCGTGACACGAACGGCAATATCGTGTCCTACACATACCGCAAACTCGGGATTGCCGTGGCAGGACAGAGCAAGGTCTATAAAAAGTCAATCACGAACAGTGACATAGTCCCGTTCATGACCATAACGATCGACGACAGGGACATACTGAATGTGGACAGCATCATCGTAAAAGACGGGTACGGAATCAACACAGACCCCGCCGTGGAGGAATATTTCGTGGACGAAGAGGCATATGTCGGCAGAGACGGGAAAACCGTGCAGAGATTCTTCGAGACCGACAGCCTGATTGACCAGTACAGATACGGATACGAGATAGAGAAGAACGGAGACGGGTTCTACAACCCGGTATGGGAAGACGAGATGCGTGCGGTCTACTCCGAGAACGACTGCGAGATGAAGACAGTTCCCGTCAGGAAAGTGGCGAGGGGAATGTGGAAGAGACTCAAGAACAAATTCGTCACGGAATTCAATGACGACTGGACACTGAACATCATATTTGGCAGGGGAATAAGGAACATTTATGGTGAAATACCGTCCAACGCGTCCACCTTCACACAGTATATGATGACAAGGATGGAGGCCAATGACTATCTCGGTGTACTGCCTGAGAGCGGTTCGACCGTGTTCGTGAGATACCGAGTCGGTGGCGGAGCGATGACTAATATCGCACCCGGGACGCTTACAGACATACTATTCCTCAACATGACGATAGACGGCGACTGTTCAGACGAAAACAGGGCGCTTGACGCAAGAAAGAAAAGGGATGTGCAGTCTTCACTTTCAGTGACCAACACAACCCCTTCATATGGAGGCAAGGACGAACCGTCAGCCGATGAAGTTCGCTACCTCATCAAATACGGAACGTCCGAGCAAGGAAGATGCGTCACGCTAAAAGACTATCAGTACCGGGTAATGATGATGCCGCCGATGTACGGATGCCCGTTCAGGTGCGGCGTTACGGAGGAGAACAACAAGGTCGTCATATACACACTCGGTCTCGACTCACGAGGATATCTCAAGAGCGACATCGCCGAACCTGTGGCCGAGAACATCAAGACGTATCTTTCAGAGTACAGGATGATCAACGACTTTGTGGAAATCAGGTCGGGATATATCATCAACGTCGGTTTCGAGGTTGACATCTTCGCCGAGAAGACATACAACAGCAGCGAGGTGGCAAAAAGGGTGATCGACAAGGTCTATGACTACATGGACATACGCAGGCACATGATGGGCGAGGACATATTCCTCGGCGACCTTGAAAAGGAGATTTCCAAGATGGACGGAGTGCAGAACCTCATAGCGTTGCGGTGCTACAACAGGGTCGGCAGCACGGACGGGTATTCGGACAGCGAGACGACGCAGGCACTTGTCCATATACCGTGGTGCGAGAACGGAATGAGCAACGAAATCGTCAGCGCAGAAAGACAGATAGACCTTGAAGCATCCGACAAAGTCCTTTTCAGCGAGTGCAATTCGATGTTTGAAATCAAATACAAGAACAGAGACATCGTGGTGAACGTGAAGCAAAGAGGATGACAAACAACGGCAAAAAACAACATTAGCGCACCTTCATGTCAAGAAGGTGCGTTTTTTTTTTGTCAGATATTCCCTACTATTTATGGTAAGAAACAACACTTTTTATGGGATACTATATACATTTGTTTGAAACAAAGGCAGCGCATGACGCAGTGTATGACGGTGAAAACTACAATGAACCGTGGGTGGCGAGCATTGACGCGACCGGTGACGTGACATACAACAAAAAACGGGAATATGAAGTTGTAGACTATCCTCAGCTGACGATACTGTATAAACCGGGGGAATTTCACTATGACTTGGTGAACACCGGTAACACGAGATTACACATCACCAGAATAGATACAAACGTGAAATATACAGATGATTCACCCGATGACCACAATATGAGTATGGAGAACATCTATCTTGACAGCGAGGAAAGAGAAACACGTGGGATTCATGAGGAAACCAAAAGCATCGAGGTTGAAGTATATGTGGATGGCAACCCGGAGATAATAAACAATGGCACCACTTTTATCGTGCAATAACCAAAAAAGAACAAATACACACAAACTGATACGGAAAAATTAACGCCGGTTGTGAGAACCGGCGTTTTTATTGTCTCATGTGAAACTATTTCAACACTGCTTTGCGCATTTTCTTTGCAATGTCCGTCTTTTCCCACGGAAAGTACTCGATCAGGTAGCCGTGTGCGTCGAGACCGAACGGACACCACGATGAATACGAAAGATAACCGCTGACAGACGCAAATCGTTCGATTATCTTGGCCGGACGCAAGTCCACATTCTCGCGTATCCATTCGAGAAGTTTTGTCTTGACCTCCTCATTGCGGTCAATCTCCACGTCGACCGAAGAAGGCTCGGGAACACCTATGGTATAGGACAGAGTGACCTTTGCAGTGTCCGCAATCCCGGATTCGACAATGTTCTTCGCCAGATAACGCGCCATGTATGCGCCTGAGCGGTCGACTTTCGTCAGATCCTTGCCGGAGAAAGCGCCTCCGCCAACGTTACAGTAACCGCCATAGTGGTCGACGACAATTTTGCGTCCGGTCACGCCACAGTCAGACACGCTTCCGCCGATGTTCCATGTTCCACAAGGGTTCACATCTATGATGATGTCCTTGCCGGCGATATATCGTGAGAAAACGTCATTGTCCATTCTCATGTGGTTTCCTTTGATTTGGTTCAACACCTCGGCACGTACGTCAGAGAGCGGACACTGGTGCATTGTCGAGACGAGGATTCTCTCCACGCTGGCATTGCCATCATCGTCATACCATACGGTGACCTGTGTCTTCGTGTCCGGTCCGATTTTGTATCCCCACAGCGAAGAAACACGTTGGCATATATGTGTGGCGATATACATTCCGAGAGGCATCCGTACGGGTGTCTCGGAGCATGCGTATCCGACCATGAAGCCTTGATCGCCTGCGCCGATGTCACCGTTCTCCTTGTCGACACCGCTGTGTATCTCGCTGGACTGCTTGCCGATAAGGTTGATCACCTTGATGTTGTCAGGGGCGAGGTTGTGGTTGGAAGGGTACATGCTGACACCGTCGAAGTTGCCGGCAAACGCGTCCCTGACGATGTTGTCGACGTCCACCTTGGCGCTTGAGTGGACCTCGCCTCCAAGCACGACAATATTGTCCTTGACCATAGTTTCGATGCCGCATCTCGCATAAGGATCCTTTCTCACATAAGCATCCACGAGGTTGTCGCTGATCCAGTCAGCCATCTTGTCCGGATGTCCTTCACTCACACATTCACATACAACATACTTTCCTTTAATCTTTTCCATTGTCATTAATTGTTTGTTTTTTCCGTGAAGGTAAGATGTAATTTCCTAATATACAAATAAATTTTGTTAAAAAAACAAAAACTACCATTTTTGGTGGTTGTTGAAAGAAAAGTTTTCCGACACCTATTTTTAGATATAAAAGGGAAATAGATGGCATGCAATTGCAAGAAGAGGTATGACGACATGGCGGCCGCCGTCGGTCAGGACGACAAGCAAACAACGGAAGAATGGACATTATTCGGTGTCGCGAGAAGCGTGGGCATGTTTTTCGGGCAGATACTGTTCGGAATAATCGCATTCATCGTAATTATAGTAATGGCGGTGCCATTCTTCTGTTATCTAATCGTAGCATTGACCACCGGTCGCGAACTTACGGTTGGCCTGAAGAGAAACAAGAGGATAAAATTTAGTCTTAACAAGAGGAACAAGAAATGAGCGACAGCCGGTCATACAGGATAAGGACAGACATACTGAAGGACGAGAGTTCTTCCGTGCATGTAAATCTCACACAGACATACGACACATTCCAGATACTGTCGGTTGAACTGACACAGAGCAACGCATACAAACTGTATCAGTCCGACTACGGCGTACTTGTCGGAAGAATATACGCGAACGGGGGCGTTGGCGTTCCGAACGCTAAGGTCAGCGTGTTCATCGAGGCCGACGGGAATGACACGCAAACCATGGACACCCTGTACGGGTTCAGCAACACCATGTCAAAGAATGTGGACGGGGTCCGGTACAACCTTCTGCCTGACTATGTGGACGACGCGTGCCATCAGACTGTCGGAACATTCCCGAACAAGAGATATGTCCTTGACAACGATGACATAATCGAAGTGTTCGAAAAGTACTACAGATACACGACGACAACAAACAGCTCAGGCGACTACATGATATTCGGCGTTCCGAAAGGAGGGCAGAGGATACACGTCGATGTGGACCTGTCAGACATCGGCATACTTTCACAGCGGCCGAGGGACATGATATACAAGGGGTACGACCCCAACCAGTTCGAGTCACCGAACAAGTTCAAGAAAGACACGAACCTTGGCGCGCTTGTCCAGATAATCAGCCACGACGCCGGCGTGTACATCCATCCGTTCTGGGGCGACACCAGTGACGAGGGTGAAGATATCGCCATCACCCGTTACGACTTCGAGATACCATACAGGTTCGAACCGACATGCGTGTTCATGGGAAGCGCCATAACCACGACTGGCGGCGCCGCGATAGGAAAGAACTGCACACCTACGGAGTCGCTCGGAAGGATGAGGGACATCGTGACAGGCGAGGGCAACATCGAGATGATACGCAAGACCCTTGACGGAAGAATCGAGGAATTCAGCATCAAAGGGAACAGAAACATAGACGGTGACGGCGTGTGGTGCTATCAGATACCTATGAACCTGGACTACATGACAACCGACGAATACGGAAACCTTGTCCCGACAGACGACCCTGCGAGGGGAATCCCGACAAGGGCGCGTGTGAGGTTCAGAGTCTCATTGGACGAGTCACCGGCCGACAATACGGCGAGGAAGAGGGCCAGATACCTCATCCCGAACAACCCCAGGGACAACGAAGACTATCCCGACTTCAGTACAACAAAACAAGTCGATTATGAGTTCGGCACAAACACAAAGGAAGAAAACTTCCGGGACCTGTTTTGGAACAATGTGTACACCGTGAAGAGCTACATACCGAGAATACAGAAGTATCTCAGGACGACAGAAAGAAGGCACACCGGGATAAAGCTCGTGAAGAACCACGGCGACAACAACCCGATGCCGTACAACAACATGAGCATAAAGCTCACGTTCACATACAGACTCCTGTGCGTGTTGGCAAAAGTGTTCGTGCAACTCATCGTGTTCGTGAACAGACTTATCGGCATACTGTCATTCCCGTTGTGCATACTCGCCGAAACATTCCTCACTATAGCGAAGGGGCTTTGCTTCAGCATATTAGGAATCAAACCGTTGTGCTGGCTTGGCGCGCCGTTCAAGGCGATAGGAAACCTGTTCTACTCGATGGTGCCTTCATGTGTGAAGATAGACAGTGAGTTCTGTGGCGACAACATGACACACGCGTACACTTTCTACCCCGGATGCGACTTGGCGAAATGCGCATGGGAGAAGACAAAGAAAAAACATGCGGAGGACGAGAAGAAGGACGGAAAAACGCCGGAAGAAATGACAACTCCCACTCGCGGAACGGAGGAACTGTACAACTGCATCGAGAACGCGCTCGCCGAAGACAACGATGTGACCTCATACAACTTCAGCAACGACTGGATCAACGGAACGCTGTACATGCCAATGTGGTTCAGGTACATCAAACACGCGCACAGAATATTCTTCGGACTATTCAAGACCAAGGAACGCGACCAGTGGTGCTCAGCGGACAGACCTATGGGCGGACTTCCTAAACTGATAGACGTCTGTTCAATCGGAAGGGGAGGTTCCACAGTATACCGCAACCACGACGGAAAACGCGAAACGGCGTACTATGTCAGCGGTTCGGTACAGTGCCCAAAGGAGAAAAAGAAGAACGTGTGCCACAAGCGGGTCACGTCCGAGTCGCTGGACTACGGTCTGATAGTCGCGAAACAGACCATGTTGGGGCAGACAGTGTACTACTACAAACCGGTCGAATACAGTAGAGGAAAACTCAAGGTACTGTTCGCGACGGATTTAGTGCTGCTAGGCAGCCTTAACGACTGTGACAGGATCGGAACGCCACAATTCTTCAAGTATATCGAGAACAGCACGTACATCATGCCGGACACTGTGCTTTCCGCCGAGAATGAGACAAGCGTCACAATGGACAAGGACGGGAAAATGCAGACGACATACGGTTCAAACAGCGTGAGCGAATCCTCCGGCGCGGACTGGGGAAACAGCAACGGCGACTTGTGCAACAAGGATGACAAATACGGAGAGAAATCAGACGGTGGGCTTTTCTTCAGCATAGGATGCAGCAGCATAAGGACAACACCTAAGTCATGCGTGAACCTGAGCAGGGTGTGTGAGGCCGGAGTGACACTTGACCATTCGCTTGAGGTGACGGTAAGCGACGGGGAATATGAGCGCATACCGCCTGACGGATTCATCTCGGATGACGAAGTTTATGGCGAGTCGTGGAGGAGCATGTTTGCCACAATGAACGGAAACAGTCTCAAGACGAAGGTAGACATCGGCACAGGGTTCCCTGTGTACGATTTCAGATACCTCCGCGCAGACGCTTTCGACAACTCGCTATACTATGAAATGAAGGCAAGACAGACGCAGTGCGGAAAAGTGAATTTCAAAAACAACTACAAGTTGGAGAAATTCAGCGCCGGTTACTACGACTTCAGAATGGGTCTGTCAAATTTCTTTTATGACGACGAGATACACGCGTTTCCGAGATACGAGAACTCATTCTATTTTTATTTCGGGCTCAAGTACGGCAAGACGGCCATCGACAAGTTCAACAGCCTATATTACTCGCAGTGCACAGATGACACAGAGTACGGCGAGCAGTACACGGTGTTGTCAAAACCGAACAGTTGGTGCTCTGATATCACGGAAACAGATGTGGACAATGACGGGTATGTCGCCATGGACCTGTCCAAGATGGCAAGTCCGTTGACTGTCACGTTCTCGGGCAGCGACGGCGCAACCGCGTATAGAGCGGAAATTGCAGAAACAGCGTCAAAATTCTATATCGCGCAAAATCCCATCGACAAACTTGATACACAGGGGTACAAACATGTGACATTCAAAATACCGAACACCGACGACACGGTGAACAGCATAAAGAACGGAAGGTACGTGGTGACCATAGAGGACGCGAACGGCGACATCACGCAAACAGTGTACATACTTGAACCTGAACAGATGAAATTCGACACCGTCGTCAGCGCATTCGAGGACGACGATAATGTCCTACTGTCTACCCACAACAACGACCGGGACGAAATTGCGAAGGATAATGTTTCCGTGAATCAGTCACTCACGCCATACACCAGAGACATAGGGGGAACTATATGTGTGAAAGGAATGAGGGATGAGGACGAGGACGGAAACGTTGAATACGTGTACTCATATGATATCCAAGTAACCACAACCGACGAGGGATTAGGTGGCGGATCAACATCACCAGTACCCATAGCGTCTGCAAGAGTAGTAAACAAAGTACTCAACACAGACTACTCGACCAAGAACGTACTGCTACCACTACCGGATGGGGACACTGATTACACGGAACCGATTGTGATAATTGGCGTGCCAAAACCCGACATAGACTACACGGTCAAAGTGATCAGATTGTGTGATGATGGGTTAGATACTGGTGACATGACCACAATGAATGTCACGGTGGAAGGCCCGAGACCGATGAAACTTTACATCAACGATGTCATTGATTATGACGTCATCAAGGATTGGGGGACTGGTGTTGATGTGAAGTGCGGTGAACAAGACATTCTGAAATCGAATGAAGGTAATTTCAAAAAATGGGACAAACTTTCCACAGCAGATTATGACTTGAGCGTGCTTGACAGCATAACAGGACTTGTCGACATGATGGACTCCTATGCTGACATATTTGACGAAGAAACCTTAGAACAGATAAAGGGATACATCAAAACAGGGAAAATTCAATCTACTGAAGAGGATGTAAATGACGTAAATGATGTAATAGGCAAAGCAAAAAGCGCTACTCAAGGGATACGCAATAATCTACAAAAACTTGTCACAGGGGAGGAAGCCTCTTTTAAATGTGATGAAACTCATGAGGACGAAACACAAGATCGAGTAACAGATAAAGATTGGGAAACAACATGCAAGAACTATCACATGGACGACCCCGCCAGCGTCATAGAATGGATGGAAAGCGACGACGGTAAAGGGAGTTATTGTTTCAAAGGAACTGCGAACTATGAAGGGGAAGAAGAACCGAACGAGGGCGAAAAAGACCCGAAACTGTTTTATGTCAACAAAGGCACAGAAGACGAACAAAAATGGTACAGTTATCCGATTGCGACATACTGCGACATCAACGGATACATCACGAACACGATATCCATCATAGATGGGCAGATCGCGTCAATGGACGAACTGCTGAACGAGGATGAAGGCATAAAGGCCACAGTGGAAGGGATACGCTCCGATTTCATAACCAACATGAAGCGCACATTCTGGAAGATATGCGAGGGAGAGGTAAAGACCTTCGACTTCACTTTGGACACGCAGAACAAAGGCAATTTAGGCGGAAAGACATATCCGTTCTATGAGGCCGGTTTTCATAACGAGACGACTGACGAGGAAACTGGCGTGAACTATTTGGACGATTTGTACACATGTCCTGACGAGAATAAGAGCGTCCAGACGATAGAGAACGTCACCATACCGACCGTGACCTATAAGGACAGCCCTTATTACAGTGGCGGAAGTGATATAGACGGAAGAGACTCATACAGCCAGGTAAAGTTTGGAGGCGTAGAAAAGGAACAATATTACATCAGGGCGATAAATCTCCGTCAACGCTCAATACCGCCGGATGATGGCAGCATGAATCATCAATACTTCTCATTTCCGCTGTTGGACAAGACGTTCACGAGCGAGTACAACATGTGGTCTTCCATAATCGGGATGCCGAACTATTTCTACGATCCGGATAACAATGAGAGTCCAAAGCACATATACATGTTCGGGCTTTTTGCCGGATACATACTGAACGGCATGCCGTCAAATGTCGAGGATGGAAACCGCGTACCAGAAGGAGAATTGACACAATTCGAGACGCAGTCGTTAGGGTATTTCAACGTGAAACTCGAAACATCTTACGGAGCAAATGAAGATGAGGACACTATGCCGGTAAAGAGACTGATTACCGGAGGCGATCTTCCACAAGATTTCACTGTCACAATATTCGGGCACCGCATTACGGTCAGTTCAGCAAACGTCGCAACTATAACGGAGATGATGAAGTCATACCGTAAATACAAAGGCCACAATTATATACCAATACTTCCGGTGGACGACACGCTCAATCTGAAGGACGGTCTGGAATGTGAGATAAACGAAGAGATAAATGGCACGATGTCGGTTGGAATCACAGAAACAGAAATAGTGTCTCCGAAAACAAAGGGAAGCATCACGGTCGAAGTTGAAGGGGTGTATGACGAGAATGTGAAAATCAATTATTATTGGTATCATCTTAATGAGGCCAAGAATTACCCGTTGAGTGGGGTAAAAAAGCAAACGCAAACTGTCGTGGATATCGGAGACATAGGCATAAGTTCTGTCGAGTTGGAAGAAGGTTCTGTGATACAGTACAGCAGCAACCCTATCGGAGATGATCCAAGAAGTAAATTCTCAATAAAGAAGAATGGCGGAGGTTATGTATATGCCGTCGCTGAGATAAAAGACGGCAACAAAATCAAAAGATGCCTTACACCGCTTTACGACCTCAACATACCGACCATATACGGCGAGGTGTACAACCTGTTCATGATAGACACAATAGAGCCAGATGAAGATGCAGGCACGGAAGAAGATTATGAAGGATGCGTCAAGCGCGCAGCGTTTGCATTGGCCTATGTCGAACTAAGAGAAGGCAACTATGGCAACTCGGACAAGAATAAGGAAAGGACATACCTGAACCATTTCCCGTCAACCATAGAATTTGAGGCAACGATATATGATGGCGGAAGCGTGAGAGGAAACGCAAGGATGGAAGGTTCAGAGAGTGTCTGTGTCATAGAGGCTTCTGACGAGAATGTCAAGGGCATGAGCGAACGGCAGCGCGGGTACCGCGACGGTTTCTGTGGCGGGGACACACATTTCATCGTCACCGACACGACAGGAATGACATACGAAGCCCAATATGTTGACTGCAGCGGGGAGAGAAGGAAGTATAAAGATGGCGGAGGTCAAGCTGACTTGGACAATTGTTCCACTTTAGTGACTGTCGATTTGATGTACAATGATGACAGAGATGACGAGAGACTTTATTGGCTTTGCGACGAAAGAGACCGGAAAAAAAATCTGCATAGAAACAGAATAAGGATGTTCAACAAATATGCATCAGATGCCAACGTCTATGAATTTAAAGCGCCTGAAGGATATGAAATTGACGGCGATGGTAGCTATTATTATACAAAGGAAAACGGCGCACACGTCCAACAACATTTTAATAATATCACCGCTGACAATACAGTAATAATAAGCGGACCTTCGGTCATAAAACTGAACAAATCGACGAATGGATAGGAATGAAATTGTGACAAAGGGCGGTGCGTATGTGACCGGTGGGGTCGACCACGACAAGTTCATCACGATAGAACTTCCGCGGTCAAACGCCCTTCTGCACTACAATGATGTCAAACGCGATATCGACCATTATGAGCAGTTCATCAAGGAAAAGGCGTCGTGCACCAAATATCGCATTATCGCGACAATAAGACCGTACATGACTAATGTTCTGCTTAATCCTTATACAGAAATAGTCAGAATTGACGACAACAGCACCAAAATCATAATACAGCCTGGTGAAAATTTTGGTAGCCAATTCAGCAAAGTGAACGGAAATCAAAACCCGACAAAGGCAGACATGATTCAGAACACCGAATATTCACATCCGGAACACGGAGGCTGCATTTACCTCCCCGGACACGACATATTCGACAACCATTTGTTGAGAAACACGGGGTTCTCGGTCATCACGACAAACAACGGAAGGAATAGAAACGTATTCAACACGATATCAGACTACGCCAGAAACGAAGACGGGAGTGTGGTAAAAATAGCGGTGCGTGAGGATGTGAATAATGTGACAGACAAAGAGAGACATCTGTACCGCATTGGGGATATAATGAGCTATGAAGATAGCCGTGAGAACAATCTTGTCGAGGAGAACGGATGGTTCGGGTTCATGAACGCGTCGACACTGAAGACCACGTACGCCCCCTCATCCGGTGCTGCGCAAAGACAGGAAACATGGTGGAACTGTGTAGACAACAGCAAAAATCCATGTGATTTCATTGACATGTATCCCGGAAGAAGAGAGTTCTCCATGATACCACAAGTTAACCCCATCACAAATGAAACGGAAACAAACTGGGATTTTGTTCTCACCTATCCGTCATCACACTATCGTGACGGGAACATCATCAACGAAAGCATCGGCGCCGTTGCGGTTGTATGGTCGCTCACAGTAACTGAGGGTCAAAACTCGATGCTTCTATACATGAGAACGCCGTTCGCCCATAATCTCGAACGAGGTGATGAGATAAAATTGTACATATACAAGGCGGCAAACGGCAACGACGGACCGGGTTACGTCGAATTAAACGAGGATGAGCATTTCACGGTGGCCGGTGTTGGCAATGCATCCGGTGAATATCCGGACATTTATTTCTTTGTCCGAATTTATCAAGACGCCGAAAATACAGACGACGTTATTTTTGACGAAGGAGAACACGACGCATTCTTTGCCGGTGCAGGAAACACTCAAACAAGGAACGTTTTGCTACGGTACAAAAAAGTCGTAAATGGGAACGAGTGCGACTATTATATCAGACGTTTCAAACAAGTTGACGACAAAACATTATCCGAGAATTACAGGTTGTCATTCGCAAAAAGCATATATGACGACAACATACTTCAGATAACGTTCACAGACACTGTCAATGTCGACGGAATCAAGGACAACAGAGGAAGACCGGTGACATCACTTTATTTGACGGCGTTAAAAAAGACATCTTCAAAAACCGATTACGACGGATACAAAACAGATACGAGCCTGTGCAGATGTTTCGGTCCGCTTTCGTACGGTTTCGATTATGCACAGACATCGGTAGACGCCACTTTAAATAAGTTTAACGAAGCAAGCGAACACTTAAGAGACGTTCACTACATCATCCACGATGATGAAGACGACGCTCCGATACAAGATGCCGATTCCCGAGAATATATGGGTGACTTGGTCGAATATTCACCGTACACCGACACTGAGACAATTCTTTGTGGGGTATGTTACCGTTTCAACACGATGCAGAGGGAATACCTTGACTTTGAACCTGACATTGGTGACAAGCAACCGACGATAACTTATCATGAAATTTCAGCGGATGACGAAGTGAAAGAAGACGGAACGTTGTCCGGTGATAACGGGTTTAAGGTTGAATCAAGAAAAGAGGTTGTGAACAAAAAACAAGAGGGATATTATTATCGGCCGCATTACCAAATACAGATACGGCAGTTTGGTGAACTACAGTCCGGAAAACATCGTGAGATGTCCGTGATAGAAGCACACCCTGTCGCTTCTGATTCTGTTTACGTTTCTGTGCGAACCCGCGCACCGCACAGGATGTCGGTCGGGGACACGGTAATACTGAGACTGTCAAACACCAACCAGTACACAAACTTCCATGTCACTTCCGTAGAAAACAGCGTCAGGTTCGGAATCCGCCCATACGACGGACGGTGGGCGTTTAAAGAAGTTGGCGATGACAACACGACCAAATATACCCCATATACATGGATATCTTTGTGCAAGTACTTGTCGTCCGACATTCCTTCGCTGACCTATAAGATATGCGGCGCACTTTGGGAAAAATACATGGATGTAGGCGTCAACGACAAAGCCAAATACTACAGATACTGGCAGTACATAAAAAGCGGACAGTATTTTGACAGGGGAATGGAACAAGCCATTGAAGACTTGGGATACTCAGATGATTTCAATGACCTTCGGAATGCGTCCAACGTCCTGTTTCTTGCGCAAAACAAGGACATACCTGACTACGCGACCCAGACCGGACCGAACAGTTATGTGTGGCATGAGATATACAGCAACGGGGACGACAGGGCGACCGGCATACCGGACTATACGTTCGCAAACGGGGCGATATACCTGACGCCGAATTTCGGGATTTATCTCAAAAGACAAGACCCGGAAGGCATAAGTCAACTGAACGACGAAAAGACACCGCCGGACATCATGGGTGACATAATGGACAAGTCTAATTATGAATACATCGAAGAAATAGACACGACATGCTGAAATACAATGTGAACATCAATGACGTCTATGAAGACCTTGAACGGTTGGACGTGATAGATATCGACCTGTCAGACTACACCGGAAATGACGGCACAGAGACCGGACAGGTCTATACGACCATCACAGTTTCCGACCCGTGGCGTGTCGGGGTCGGCGACCTCATCACCGCCAAGATGCTCAGGACTGTGGACGATCAAGACAATGAACGCGACGGACATTTCACAGACTCATACAAAGTCACGTCAGTGTCAGACGACGGACTGTCGTTCACAGTGCCGCATGGACGGAGGTATGAACTGGACGGGAGAAGCGCTGACATATATGCGGTGACCGGCGAGGACGGCACTCAGACATATTACATCGAAATCCGTTTCAACCAACTGCATTTCTTCCGCGAATCCGACTCGATAACATTGTACATCACCGACCACAACGGAGAGGAGATTCCCGCACAGTGTGATTTTGTCGATGTCATGGCTGTAAGGCATGAATACGATCCAGAAAGCCAAGACGACATCATGTTGCTGAACATGCTCACCGGCAATGCAGAAAATGGTGAATACTTCAACATTGATTTGAGCCGTTTCACGATAACACGCGACCAGTTCATGTTCGAACCGTACGGATACAACGACCACATACTCGACCTATATGTCCAGAAAACTGCGAGAAGCGTACAGTTGCCGCTTTCTGTCAAATTCGCCACCGACATGTACCAAGACGGGAACCGCGAGGCGTTCGCCCAAAGACTTCTTGACTCGTCGATAAATTCAATACGCGAGAACGAGAAGGATGTCTATTACCCGTGCAAAGGGTTAGACGGTGACAGAAACCCCGTCGAAGTCGTCAAACTGATAAAATTCAACCTTCATATGAGGAAGAGGAGCAAAGAAGGATGGAATGTCGAGACAGGTGCCGGATGGAACACCATTTCCAGCAACCCATATGGCAATGGCAATCGGGAGTACCAATCAGACCTGTTGTGTCATCTCGGGTTCACGAACAATGACGTCCGTTTTCAAAAAAACACGTTGAGGCACACGTTCATAAGGCTTCTTTTCTTTGACAGTCCGAATCCTGCGACACAGACGCTGCTCGCAGAGTCCACAGTTTTTTACAACGCCCCGCTCGCATTCGCCAGATATGCCAAATATTACACTGAGGATGCGGACAATTATGTCGCATGGGATGACAACGGTGAACCACCGACGCAATTGAATGGCGACAGTAAACCACCGACGCAATTGAATGGAATAAGGGTGACACGAGAGTACTTTCCGGACAGCAATAAACAACACGACTTTCCTTATATCGACGAAAGGAGACTCGGCGCACAGTTTGTCACCGGTGACCGCGAGACGGAATGGTCATCTGACGGGTTCTACCTGTATCTGTGGCATGATATCGGAAATACAGACGCAGAAACAGACAACACGTTATACATGCGGGTCGAACTAAACCACGCCGGATACGGAAGAATAGTTCCGTTCATGTATCCTTATTATGACGATGGCGGGCAAAATAACCACGTCAAAACAATGAGCGAAATATTAGATGATTTTAATGGCAATACACAATATGACATTGAGACATACATGGACTATGCCCATATAAGAATAAAGTACGAAAAAGCATCCGACGGCAGGTGTGTGTATTATCTTGACACGGCGAAATATGGCGATGGCATGTATAAAAACGGCACACTTTACATTAACCTGTACGAGGCAAGAATAAAGGAGGAGAACACCAATGAAGAAAATACAGAGGAAGGTGGGGATTGAGTGCATGACCAGCCGCATTCCGGGACTGTTCGCGTATATTGACTACTCCGAAACCGGAGGCACAGTTCTGCGGAAGGCCACCGAGAGTTCAGACGGGTGTTACGGGAAGGTTGTCGAAGCCATCGTGTGCCCGTGCCAGCTGACAGTCGACGGAGAAGACATCATACTCCGGGCACACATATACAACTACAGCGAACTGATGTCAGCTTATTACACATACAAGGACATCACGCCGGCAAAACACCCGTTCATGAAGATGATGCGCGACGCCATCGGGGAGGTGCATCCAAGAGACACAGGAAAGTTCACAGAAGAAGAAGACCTTGTTCCGGAGACACTGTATCTTTCCAACGCAAGAACGTTGCTTAAAGAGATGGATGCGCTCAAGAAGGCGTGCGACATGCTGGACACACTCGCAGAGATGGGGGAAGAAGACACCGAAATTTGCTGCCGATGCGAAAAATACAAGAGAATGGGCGGACAGAAGATGCAGGAACTACTGGCGGAACTAATTGAAAAGGCGGAAAACACGGCGAACAGCATGTACAACCTCGCCAGATACGGCAAGGGTAGACTGTCATTGAATATACCGCTAACTCTAACGAAGAAAGAAATCGGACACTATGGTCTGGCGGAAAAAGACCTCAAGAAAGGGGAAGAACAGATTAAAGAAGGCACAACCATACAATATTGTTCAGTGAAAGACACAAGCCGTCTGACATCATTAAGAGGAGAGGCACCGTCAGACGCTTATGGAAATCCTGCGACACCTGGTTCCGATGAGGATTTTTTGGGGTACTACACTGTGGGGAAAATACGGAATGCGCAGTACGAGAGAGATGAGAATGGGAATATAACCGGATGTGTTGGCGACCAAATACAAAACATAACAGTCAATGAGGGCACCCGAACGCTCACATTTGAGTATGTCATTGGCGCACGGTTCGAATTCACTTATGACACAAGTGGCGGGATCACCACAGGAGAACCAGATGGCGGATTATATTTCACTGAGTCTTATACATACGAAGAAAACAGTGATATAGACATGATTGTCAATCAACAAGACGATTTTGATAAACTTATAAATGGGAATTATGTCAACCGATACATAGAAGATGAAAATCAAGATAAGACATATTACGCCAATGGATTGTGTTTCCCGTTCAAACTTTACGGAACGACAAATGACGTGGAGAGGGACATCGGCTGGCAAAAGGGCAACACAACATATGTGATGTCCGAATACAGCACAAAAGTCAAACACACTTATGACACAATCAAGAATAGAACCGGATATGAGAAATACGAGACAAACGCCTTATACAAGGACGACTCGTTGTCAAACCTGTTATATGCGCCGAACGTCAGCGGCGACATATTCATAAAACGCGGCAACAATTCCGCCTTCGACAGACACATAAGGTTGTCCGAGATAAAGACATTGGACGATCTTGACACATATGAAAATGGCGCATATTACAAGATCGAGAACTTGAGTTGAAAAACATTTTTCCTTAAATTTATATAAAAAAGACCGCAGCATGAATGCCATATACGGAATAGTCAAACCATCATTGATAGACGTCAACAAAGACGTTGACATCTACTACCACTACAGGAAGTCAAGGACTTCCGACGACCCTTCTTTCCGGAAATTCAGGAAGATACAGGATCCGACAATAATGCTCAGTGGAACAGACATCGCCGATTCAGACATCGGCGACATGGTTGACAGCCAGCTTCCCGGAATGTTCAGGTTAAACCTACCGTTGAGCATATTCAGCAGGAAAGGCATATACACGATATACATCAAACCCAGGGAATACAAGACATTGATAGCGGACATAGGGGCCCTGCAGTCATATCCCGACATACGCGGTGTTGTGGTCAACGAAACGAATATGCCTTCAAACCTCAAGAGCGGCGCACCGGACAGCCTTGTTGGATACGCAATATCATATTTTAGCGACGGAAGCAGGGACGACGTCTACCGCATAGTGACCAGCAGCAACAGATGCAGCGTTTCGACAGAACAGCTGAACAATCCGTACCAGCAGGCGCCGGCATACCGTTACAACGACGGAGGAACTTTGTGGTTCCTCACGGTGACACCGTCATCACGGCCGGACTTCAAAACAAACGCACTGCCGTACATAGGAACTCCCGGACAGACAATCACACTGTCAAACACAAAGTTCGACCCGGTGATGGTAGAGGTGGAGATTGTGGACCACGACATCGAGACCGTCAGTGTGATGCTTGAGGGCGAGCAGGTCAGGAATCTTGAGAATGGAAGGGTCACGCACTATAATTTTGACGGTGAGATATACAAACAGTTCGAGTTCTCGACGGTTAAGGACAACTACACCACGAGCAACGTTGCGGAGGTGAAACTCGACAAGTCCGGAAACATCGACACGAGTCTTGACATACAAGAACTTAGAGACGCATAATGGGAAGGTACAGCAAATCATATAGCAACTATGTGCTGCGCAAGAAGCACATGGGTGTTGAAGGAGGAACCATATTCGAGCGCGACTGGGTGACTATCGGCGAACGCCATAAACTCGAGCCCGGCAAACGTCCGACCTATGGAAGCGGAAACTTTGTCTTCACGGACAACAGCCGAATCAACACGAAGAAGAGGCATAAGTACGGAACAGAGGTGTCGAGGTGGACATACGGCGATGTCGCCAACGCGCAGCCGGACACCAATATCGTAAAGGTGAACATGCGCAGCAACGACATGCGGGATTTCGCGTATTACGGATCGTGTGTCGAACTTGTCCGCACGGCGATAATCCACATCATCGAATGGTTCCCGGCATCGGTCACAGCAAGCCAAAACGTGCTGTACACCACAGAAGACGGAAAAAAGAGATACGGGATTTCAAACCCGCTTGGGATAGACTTTACACATTCCGTGTCACTTGCCGACATGGAAGGGATAAACCCGATGCGACTGCTCACGGTCACATGGCCTGAATACAGCGTGAACGGCAGTCTGATCACGTCATACCTTGTCAGCACAAACTTTCCGTACGAATGCGCCGAGGACAACGAAGGTCTTGTCGTCCAGACTGTGGAGATGGTGCTTGACAACGGCACTTCCACCGTGCTGTACGGTTACTACAGTGACGGGGAGATAGTGTTCACGACACAGGATCCCAAGCTCGTAATCGAACCGAAATCGTTCCACTTGAAACTTTTCTTCGACTCACTGTCAGGTTTCGAGAAAATCCTGTTGGACAACACGACAAAACCATGCTACACGGCAAAACTGTTGACGCCGGTCGAATCTGACGGGGTGACCCGGTATGTGTACAGAAACTACACTTGGCCGTCTGACGGACGGTGCATAACGGCCGAAGGCGGCGCGTATGACATGTATGTCCAATCACTTTATGACATCGCCGAGAGGTTCGACTCGGAGTGGTGCGACAACCTGTACCGCAGGATGACACATGAGGCAATAAAGAACTTCGACTGGACATACACGAAGGACTACAATGACGGGGACGAACTTTACAACATCGAGGGCGGAAACATCATGGCGAGCATGCTCAAGGTGATAGGCCGTCAGTTTGATGACCTCAAGCGCGGCATAGACGGGATAAGGATGACCAACAACATCAGTTATGACGGATGCAACAATATCACGGACGCGGAACTCACTGACAGACTTGACATGCGCGGATGGGACACAGTGTCTGTGATACCGTCATTGACGGACGGAAACGGATATGCGGTGGCACAGTCGAGCACATCACTAAGACCTTCCGCCATATACAGATTCACAGCGAAGGGATCGTATGATGTGTTCGGCAGCAAGAGCGGTTTCTTCAAGAGCGTTACGTCCGGACACAGGATGTGGTATTCCGGCAAGGACCCGGTCACACTGACGGCGTCTGACGTGGACACGGATTTCATGCGCACACTTCTGCTGTTCACAAGGCATATTTGCAGGCACAAAGGCACCGTGCATTCGGTTGAGATGATGATGGCCATGTTCGGGCTTGGGCGTGATGTGGACTACGAGCTGCACGAAGGATATCATACAGTCGAGACAAAACCCATGTTCTATGCCGATGAGTGCACCGGTGAGGTTACAGACCTGACGTATGAGATGAGGCGTTCGCTGAGCAATGTGAACAACTATGACACACAAGACAGTTTTTACGACAAAGGAACGGACGAATATGAGTTCACGTACAGGCGCATACCGATGGGCGAGATGACGTACAAGAATCTGAATTACAGGATACCGTTGTATGAAAAGGACAAGGAGTATGACGGTTTCTTCACATTTCAGTCAGAGGGCGGATGGGCTAAAAAGAGCATAGACATGATGACCGGATATGACTACACCGAGACATTGTCGTACCTGAGGACTGTTGACAACATCGGCGAACTGCTTGACGTGAGTCCACACGCGGTTGTCATGGGTGATGTATATTATGTGTACAGCATAACAGACTATGCGGAATATTTCAATGACACAGAAGTGCCGGTGTCACATTTCTTTGTCGTCACAAATGAGTTTGACACGTCCACTATGTCCTCGTGGAGGAACATACAGATGGATCCGGATGACGAGTCGTTCGTCGACGACGAAGCGTACCGCAAGGCAATGTACATGGACAACATCATATCAGTCAACACCGGAAACAACCCGCACACCGGATACGGCATGTATGACATGGGCGGCAAGTACCTTGAGTACATGAGGACGCCTTTCTCCTACGCTGCGTCGCATTACAGGATGGACAATGACATACTCGAATCAATGATGTCAGACGAATACACTTTCAACATCTCCAACAACGGTTATCTAAGTCATATGTATGGTGACGGAGAGGACGCTGACGAGGGGAAGGTGCGGAATGCCGCCGAATGCGAGGACGGAAATGACGGAATACTTCACAGGTACTTTTTGAACGACAAGACATTCGTGATAAAGAACATGCACGAAAAAGACACCTTGTTCACGCAGTATTTCATGAATGTCATCTTCCCGTTTGTCGCACAGATGATACCTGCGACAACAATTTTGGTATTGGAAGGTTTTAGTGATTGAACGCAATGTCAGACAACACAACATACAAAGTTATAACCGTGGAACGCGAAGTTGGGGGCAAGTGGGAGACACTGCAGGACCAACAGGTGATAACTTATGACATGCGGCCACATGTCGTGAGGTTCAGGGTGTCTGTGGGCGGAAAAGCGACCGACCACTTCACGCTTATGGCGAACGGTGACATGAATTTCGACTACGACCTTGAAACAGGTGGGTATGTCATCGTGAGACTTCCTCGAAATTTGGATGACGATCATACGACAACGCTGATATTTGCTGATTTCACCGATTACTACAATCGGATGTCAGTAGTGCTGCGCCATCATGCGGAACCATACGAGATAACCATAGATGAAGTGCGCGTCGACAATGACACTGTGACCGCAGACATTGACGTGGACGGGACAAAATGGATACACATACCTCCGTACGTGAATGAGGAGAATGAGGACAACGGGAAGTACAGGCCTCAGCGGATAAGCGTGTCTGTGTCAATAAGCGGAGGCAGAAGAACACCGTACATACGGGTCGACAAATTGAGACTTACGAATATGTACAGTGGCGACACAGATGACGGCGGCGCCATTGAAGAGTCATGGGAGAAGGTTTCCAACGACAGATCGGTCCGAATCGACGAGATTGGAAACGGATACAGAGATGGCGAAGGGGACATGACACATTACAGCATCGCGTTGCTGGCTGACGGAAACTTCGATCCTCTGTTTCCGGACGTCAGATATGCTTATGTTGTCCGTATACGACACGCCGGAAACCCGCGAGAAGTCTATGACGATCTGTGGATTGACTACAACGGAGGCGATGTGACTGACGGAACCACACCGGCACAGAAGATGGCGACGTCGACACCGATAACGGCGATGCCGGCCGGTGCAGACTTGTCAAAACCGACAGTGTATAAGGAAGACGTCGTTAGTTATGAGGCCAGGCCTGCGGCACCGGAGATTGTTATACCGGACACAGTTGAGAGGATGACCGACGGCGAAGGTCCGGAACACAACACGTTCTTTGTGAGTAAAGGGGATGAAGGATACGTTGAGGTGTCCTACCGCATGTCTACCGCTTATGAGGACAACAGACTAAGCGTGAACACTCACAGTCTGAGGATATTGTGTGACGTCAACAAGACTGACGAGGAATACATGTGGACTGTCCGTTTTTATGTGAACGAACGTTCAGTGTATGCATCCCCCGTCATCGCCAAGGTTTCAGTGTACCAGTCAATGCTGCCAAATGTCACGGACACCGTCTATGTCATATGGAATGAGGAAACTACAGGTTCATGACTTGCTCACAGTCATTGGACACATCATCATATGAATCTATCGAGAATCTGATTGTGCGGTACTTGTTCGGAACTTCCTTGAGTTTATATTTCATTGTCGCGATGTCCCAAACGACAAAACCGTGCCCGCTGATGTTTTCACCTGCGTCCCGCTGAAACACCGATCCTGCGTACACGAGAGGGACACCGCCTTTTTTTATCATCTGATGCTTGTGTATGTGCCCAGCCATTACGCAGTCAAGACCTTCAAAATATGACGGGTCCACCCCAGAGTCAGACATCCGGCCGATGTCCGTGACAGCGCCTGCGTAGTCTCCGTGATACAGACCCACAAACTTGTGCTCAGGGTATTCATCCCTAAGACCGTCGATGTTCGGTTTTGCGAAACGGTCGAACATGGAGAACAGGACCCATACAACACCGTCATCCACGACATAACCGCTCTTGTAATCCAACGACTTGTCAATGAAGGTCACGTTCTCGTATGCTCCATTGATTTCGAAAGTTGGACTTATCGAGTCAGTCCTGTCCATATTGTTCTCAAGCATGTCATGGTTGCCGGCGACTATTATTGACGGACATATGGCGTCCATGAAATTCAGCATCTCATGGAACACTTGCCTCGCCTCATTCGTTGTCCGTATTTTCTGATGAAACACGTCACCGACGACCACAATCCTCGCGTTTGACGGCGACGAGCACTTCTTCACCTCTTTCAGCACGGACGACATCAACACCTTAACCATTTCCGAGTAAGGTCTGTCAGAGACGTCGTTCGGTATATGGATGTCGGCCATGTGTATAACTTTCTCAATCATATGTACAATTTTTTACGCAAAGGTACTACATTAAGTCCGTCTATGCAAATTTTTAGAAAACTTTAACAATCGTGATTTTAATTTTTCTTCGCACGCGATATTGAAAGTTTAGAACTGTCAATTCCATATTAAAGACGATGGAAGACAAGAGCAATAACGGTTTAAGGATGATCATGGGTCTTGACGTGTCAACAAGATGCGTCGGGATTACCGTGGCGTCTGTGTCGGACGAAGATTTCAAAGTTTTGGTGGTGACCCATCTGCGACCGAAGATACCGACCAAGATAAAGGGCACCGAGGCGTTATTCATGAAAAGCGCCGTGATAGCGGACGAGCTTAAGAAATATGAAGCGTACGGGATAACGGACGTCGTGATAGAAGAGCCTCTGATAGGGAGCAACAACGCCAACACCGCGTCAACGCTGCTAAGGTTCAACGGGATGATTTCACAGTCGGTGTACGACACACTCCATGTGGTACCGGAATTCATATCTTCATATGACGCAAGAAAGTACGCATGCCCACAGCTGATGACTGTGAGAAGGTTCAAGAAGAACGGAGATTTCGTGGGGAGGAAGAAAGTAACCCACGCGCTGAAACACGACGAGCTTGTCCTGTTCGGCGACTTCAGTTTCGACTGCGCCAAGAAACTGATACTTTGGAACATCGTCTCAGAACGGTTCCCAGGTATACAGTGGCAGTACAAACCCAACGGGGACCTCAAGGACGAGAACTTTGACGCCAGCGACAGCCTGATATGTGTTCTCGGGCAATTGTCCAAGGAGAAGCACGAAGGTGAAGAACCGGCCGTAAAGGAATGGACCGACCACGGCGACCATGTGGAGTATAAGGTGGATTTCTGCGGGGAGACGATAGAGCACAGAATTGACATGGAAGAGGAAGAAGCGACACATGAGTTATCGCACGACATGCGGGAATCGTACACAAATTGTTGAGAAAAATTTGCACATGTCATAGATTATGCCTATCTTTGCGGAAAATTTACTATAAGACACGAGGATATGGACAGAAAAACATTGACCGACGCGCTTTGTGAGATGGGGCATGATGATGCGATATTGTTCGACAACCCTTCTTTCGATGACGCGATAATAGGTGTGACTGACAACGGGCAAATATGCTACCAGTACGACAAGATGGTGGAGTGCCTGTCGAAGGAGGACGGGATGGACGAAGAGTCTGCCGCCGAATTCATTGACTACAACACGGTAAGGGCGCTGCCTTATGTAAAACCCCAAGACAAACGACCGGTGATAATATACGGCATTTGGTATTAAATGCAGACAATTTTCAAAAAAAGACCCGTATTTTTTGCGGGTCTTGATTTTTTGTAGTATCTTTGTCGCGTGTTTCTTGTAGAAGATGGAAGACGTGACCGACAAGATACTGACACTCTTGGAGTCATTCCTCGGAGAATGGGGCAAGAGCAGCGGCGGGTGGCATTCGTTCAACTGCCCTTGTTGCGCTGAAGAGGACATGGTGGAACGCGACGGAAAGTACAACTTGGAGGTGATGGTCGATCCGGAATCATCCGGCGGGGGCGGATATCATTGTTGGAAGTGCGGAGACTACAACGGGATGAAGGGCAGACTGATAAACCTGTTCAAGAAATATGCCCCTTACGAAACGACAGCAGAATTTGTGCGGACGGTCAGGGATTACCGTGATTCAAAGAAATACGAACTGAATTTCTCGACACCGGATGACGAGATAGAAAGTGACGGGGAGATGACTTTGCCGGACGGTTTCCGGCCGGTAACGCCGGACGACAAGGACGCATACGGGTATCTGATTGGCAGAGGTCTGAACGACAGAATCATATCCAGACACCGTATAGGTTTTGTCGGCGCTGACACCAAAGACAGGAACATGGCGCACCGGATAGTTTTCCCGTCATACGACATGTACGGAGCGCTCAACTATTGGACTGCGCGCGACTACACCGGCAAGAACAAGCAAAAGTCCAAGAATCCGAAACAGTCGAAACACGACATAGTCTTCAACGAGTATCTGATCAACTGGTACGAGCCTGTGACACTTGTCGAAGGGCCGTTCGACCATGTGGTCACGCCAAACTCAATACCGCTTCTCGGCAAAGTGATGAAGAATGACAGCGCCGTCTACAAAGCGCTGACAGAGAGGTGCAGGTCAACCGTACGGATATTCCTTGACGACGACGCAAGACGCGACGCTGTCGCGATTTACAAGATGCTTTCTTGCGGAGGAATGTCTGACCGATTGTATATTGTTGACACCGCATCGTGCGGCCACGACGCGTCGGACATATACAGGGATTCAGGACCATACGGGATAATTTCCACCCTCTGTTCGGCGCACGAAATAAAGGAGTACGAACTTGCATTTGGAATATGACAGACTACTCGATACGCATAACATTCACGGACAGAGAAATGAAGTCGTTGGAAAATTTCGTGTCCGCAAACGGCATAGATATCGCGGAATACGCGAAAGAGGCGGTCATGTCGAGGCTGAACGTGGACAGATACGGCGACATGAACATGATGAAAAAACCGAAGACGACGCGCAAACGGACAACAAAGACAAAGACAGAAACTCCTCAGAACGAGAACGCAGACGCGGTATCGCCACCGGAGGACGTAACTGTGCAACCAGAAACAGACACAACGCCACAGTCGACGGTTGAAACGGAGATTGAGGAGAAACCAAAGAAGCGTGTAATCAAGATAAAACGATGAGATATGGCAAAACTGAATGTGAACAATACCGACAAACTGGTGTTCGACCTAAGAATGCACCAGATTGACTACAACAAACAGAAGGAGGAATCACTGCGTCATCAGATAGCGGAGAAGTATGGTGTGCCCGTCAAGAATGTCGAGGTCAATTTCATACCACTGACAACGAATGACGACGGCGAGAAAATATCACTTGCGGCAGACGTGATCGAGAACATACAGGACCCTAAGTTTCAGTCACAACTGTTCAGGGAGTATGTCAAGGCGAAGGAGTTGGAAGATGTGGACTTTGAAGGCATAGACGCCATAGACGCACAGGTCAACGCACTGGTGGATTTCGACGCGTATGCGACATACAAGACATACAAGTTCAAGTATGTAAAGTGGGACAACTACCTGTCGTACGGAAGCGGCAACATGTTCGATTTCACCAAACTGCACGGACTTGTTCTGCTCAACGGACAACCGGAGAACCAGTGCGGAAAGACGACTTTCGCGATAGACCTTCTGCGGTTCGCACTGTTCGGCCGCGCACACAAGTCGCCGGACCTGTCCAGCGTGTTCAACATTTACAGACCGGAGGACACGCAGGTGATGGTCGAGGCTTGCATCGAAATTGACGGGGTGGACTATGTGATAAGGCGAACCGTCACGCGGCCGCCGCTCGCGAAGAGGACGGAGAAGAGCAAGCCCAAGCAGAAGGTGGAATACTTCCGGCTCACGAACGGAAACTACGAGGAGATGGAGAATGCCGAGGGCGAGAGTGGACGTGAGACAAACAAGATAATCAGCGATTCCGTCGGCACGCTTGAGGACTACAACCTTATCATATCTGCGACGGCAAAAACTTTGGGCGACCTGTTGGACATGGGGCAGACTGACAAAGGCCGACTGTTCTCGCGATGGCTCGGTCTTCTTTCGATAGAGCGCAAGGAAGAGATAGCGAAGGACATGTGGAAAAAGAACATCTATCCGAAACTACTCTCGAACACCTATAACAAGACATCTATAAACGGGGAGATAAACGACCTCAAGAACTGCATAGCGGACAACGACAAAGGAATCGCGCACGAAGAGGAACTTCTCGCCGAGTCCAACAACAGACTGGCAAGTTTGAACAACCGGAAGACCGAAGTTCTGAGCAGCATGAAGGACGTCAGCGACACACTGACAAAGGATGACGTCACGACCCTCGAGAACCGCAAGGCGCAAACCGAGACAGACCTTGCCAGATTCAGGGCGGAACTGTCGTCACTCAAGGTCGCCTACATGGACGTGAAAGATGTGAAATTCGACCCGGCCGAACTTGACACTGCAAACGAGACCTATGACCGTCTGACAAAAGAGAAACATTCGATAGAACTCGCCAACGCGGAACTCAAGGCAAACATAAAGCTGAAACGCGACGAAGTCGCCAGAATAAACGCGCTTGTCGCCGAGGGGAAATGCCCTACATGCGGACAGGATATTGACACCGACAGACAGAACGAGAACATCAGCAAGATACAGGCCGAGATAAACTCACTGATAACCCAAGGTGTCGCCAACAAGGGGAAAATTGACGGAATCGTCGCAAAAATGGCGGAAACGTCGGAGCAAATCAGACGTCTGACCGAGTCTCAGGGCAAGATGAACACCAAGAGTTCGCTCGAACTCAAGATGATAGCCGTCAAGTCAAAGATAGACAAGGCAAAATTGGAAATCGCGGACTATGAAAGACGGCTTTCGGAAGTCGAGAAGAACAAGGAGAACATCCGCATCAACAACGAGATAACACTCACCATCAAGACAATCGACGAGTCGATAAGGGTGGAGACACAGACCAAAGAGTCGCACATAAGGGCGATAGAGGTTTACAAGGGAGAAAACAAGCAGCACGGGAAGTCCATAAGCGACCGCGAGACCATAATCAGACAATTGGACGAGGAAGAAAGGACTATCCGGAACTGGAACCTATACCAACAGATGGTCGGGAAGAACGGAATAGTGAAACTGGTGCTCAAGAAGGCACTGCCTGTGATAAACAACGAAGTATCCAGACTGCTGAACGGACTCTGTGACTTTAAAGTGGAGGTGTCTGTCGGCGACGACAATTTTGTCCACATGGATCTCGTCAGGGGCGGGCAGCATCTGGACCTTGGACGCGGCGCTTCCGGGTTCGAGTCTGTGATGGCCTCAATAGCGCTCAGACACAGTCTCGCCGGTATCGCGACCATGCCGAAACCGAACTTTACGGTGCTTGACGAAGTTCTCGACGGGGTCGCCGTGTCAAACCACGAGAACGTCCACGAACTGTTCAAGAGAATATCGAAGTCATACGACTTCATCATACACATCACGCACAACGAGTTGCTGTCCGACTGGCACGACTGCAACATCTGCGTGACCAAGGGCGACGACATGGTTTCGCACATATCGCTCAAATAAACAAACTAATGTCTAACATTTAATGAAGGTAAACAACAATGAAAAGCTAGAGGAAATTGACATATATCTCGAACAGATAAAGAGATACAAACTGCTGACAAGGGAGCGCGAATACGAACTGTCAGAGAGGATAAAGAAGGGTGACGAACAGGCTCTTGACGAGCTTGTGAACGCCAACCTTCGTTTTGTTGTCTCAATAGCGAAGGCTTACAAAAAAAGCGGGATTCCGTTCCACGACCTAATTTCCGAGGGCAACATCGGTCTGGTGAAGGCGGCCCGCAAGTTCGACCACACGAAGGGCGTCAAGTTCATATCATATGCCGTATGGTGGGTGAAGAGCCAGATACAGGAAAGCATCAAGGAAAACGCCAAGAGCGACAATTTCCACGGTGACGACTACATGGAGATGATGATGCGCGATTCTGATTTTGAGTACAAGACAAATCTCATCAACGAAGACTTCGAGAACGATGTCGTCACAATGTCTAGCCGTCAGACTGTCATCGACGAACTGACCAAGGTGCTTAATGAACGAGAGAAAAAGATACTTCTGATGTACTATGGTGTCGGGAGGAAATCGGAATGCACTCTTGAGGAAATAGGAAGTGAACTAAACCTGACCAAGGAACGCGTCAGACAGATAAAGGACAAGGCACTGACAAAAGTGAAGATAAATGCACTGATATCCGATGAGTTTGACAGTTTCAGCGAGTCAAGATAACACTACGAAATATTTATTTTTGATATGGCAACAAACAAAAAGACAAACAAGAAGACCGCGAAGGCGAAGAAAGTCAACGCCGACACCGAGTTAGCGACATCGGCCACCGTCATGACGACAAAAGCGCCCGAAACCGAGGACATCGCGGCGCAAGTGACACAGGACGACGCAAAAGATGCGATACAGGACGTCACAAAAGATGCGATAGAGGACGCCACCGAAGAAACCCCATCTGTTGAAACAGCAACTGAGGTGAACGACGACAATACCGTCGAAACCGTTGCCGCGTCTGAGACAGAAGGCGAGTCCGACGGGCAAGAAACACCGAACGATGAGGCGGAAAGAAAACCCGAACCAAAACCGGTGATGAAGAAACCAAAGAAAAAAGCACAAATAAAACTGAACGACATCTTTCGAGGAAACTACATGTTCGGTCAGATATTCGATTACTAAAAACAATGGCATACAGCGATGACGTATACAGCACACTGAAGAAGTGGCGGAAAGTGCTGAACGAGAGCGACAGCAAGGAAACAACAGATGGCGTCCCATACACCATGCAGGACGAACTCATGCAGTCAATCACACAGACGGCGAAATCACAGTTCGGCGCCGACTTCTCCCAACTTAAGACACCGATGATATATCATCCTGCGGGTAACGGGGAAAGCGAGAATGTGATACTGAGCGGTGTGGTCGGGTCGATGAATGACATGAAGTTCCACTTCAAATGGAAGGATGACGCCGGCGGATGCTACATATGGACCAATCCGCTTATACTCTCAGAAGATACTTTAAAAATATTATCAGTAATATATGGTGTCTACAAGAACTGGAAGGAGGAACTGTCAGCGACAGAGGACGTAAAACCGATGAGTTTGAAGAACAAAGAAGTGGACGACGGGACTGTGCCGTCGATACCGAGCGGGAATTTCTGATATAGACACAAAAGAAAACCAAGGCGACGCAGTGTGAAGTATACCGCTTGCGTCGCCTGACTATTTATTGTGTAGGAAGAAACAACAGACAGCAGATGAGAAGAAGACATTATGCGCGGACAAGAATGAACGAAGAACTGACACGCAGTGAAGTGCGCGGCATTGTTGACAGCTGTATAGACGACTTTCTGAAGGAGAAGGAATTCAAGAAGGCGGTCAACGAACTGGTTGCGGACTCGCTTGACACGTTCTTCCGCGAGATGTGGACCAAACGAAGCGTGTGGAAAAACGCGGTTAAGAACAGATGACGGCATGGACAAGGAGAGAAGGAAAATACTGCAGAATTTCGCCAACAAGAACCCGAAATTGTTCTTCGCGTTGAACAAGTGGGTGCAGGTGAAGAACAAAGACTTCGGCGTGTGGACAGCGCTGAATGTGCTTTATGACGCTTCCGGTGGCGCTGAGCAGAAACTGAAATCAATGATAGCACAACTCACGTCCGAAAACAAGGTGCGCGGGAGAAGTCAAGTTTATGCGGACAAAAACCCTGAGGGCATGGACATTGTCAACGACACCGGAACGCCGAGGGTTGTCGGATATTCCGAGGATTTCGAGGCGAGTCCAAAGGGGCAGCCGCAGCGCAACCCGTCGATTTTCAAGAAAGGCGACCCGTCGATGCAGACAAAGGTTCAGTTCCGTAGGAAGACTGACGCAGTCGGCGACATCGGGAAGGCGGTGCGCGAACTATATCCGGAAGCAGACGCCGACACACTGTTCAGGATAATATCGGCAATCGAAATATACTGCAGAGACAAGAAAATGGGATACAAGCGGATATTGAAACGCCTGAAAAACGGCAAACTTGCGTTCAACGACTCAACCGGGTGCATAGAAACCAAACTCGGGGAGTCCGTCGAAAAGCGAGTCATCATACTGTCAGAGTCAACGGCCGACGACTTGAGGATGAGCGAATACAAGTTTGTGGAAAACATGAAGGCGTTCATACGTCAACTCAAGGACGATCCGGTAAACACGCAGACGTCGCCAAGACTGAGCGCAAACGGGTTCGGACGCACCGAGGCGATAAGAAAATTAATCGAGTACGGGGTTTTGTACAAGAAAAACAGAATCTCCGACAAGGATGAAGACGGAAAGCCAAAGACGGCGACCATGAAAGTCCGTTTCGGTGTAACGGACGGCATGACGGCAGAGAAACTGCGACGGACACTCAAGAAAATGTACATGAATGAGTTTGACGGAGCGTCAGACGAGGGAATAAACGAAGCTTGCGCAGCCGGCGGTGCGATGGGCGGACAGACAATCGGCGCCGGCGACTATCAGTTCACAGCACCGGCATTCCCGATGATGAGAAGAACGGGCGATCCTTCCCTTTCGAGAAAGTCCGGCGATATCGCCACCGGCGGAACGAAAAAGAAGAAACGTAAAAACAAGTGATTTTTGTCAAACAACAGGATAAAAACTTGGGAAGATGGACGCTATTTATGGATACAGCAGGGAATCTGTGGGCCGTACGCTTGAACGCATCGACGAATTGACAGAGATGATAAGCGAAACCGAAAGAAATGACGGTGACACGGAACAGAGGATCAAACTGATACAAGAGAAGATGCTCCAAGTCATGAAGATACCACCTGGGGCACTGTGGAAATTAAGATAAAAACATACAAACAATGATACAAGAAGGAAAATATACGCTGGGCGAAATCATGTCCTTGCTCGAGGAAAGCACCAAATACCCGGTAAAGGGGGATAAGGTGGACAGGGAGGACAAGGCGAACAACGACAAGGCCGTAAGCGATATCACCAAATCCGTCGAGAAATATGACGGCGGGCCAAGGGAACACAAACGCCCTGACAGGCAAAGCTACAAATACGACCCGAACAAGACAACGCTCGATGTCAGGTTCGACTACGATCCGGGTGACGAATACAGAGAAAGGGTGCGCTTACAGGTTGGAGGATTCAATTCAAAGGCAGAAAAGGACAGAAAGGTCCAAGAAAACGAAGAAGAACCCGTTGACCGAACAGGGAACGAAGCGTGGCTTGACGATCAGGAGGAAAAGAGCAAGAAACTCAACACACGCCACGTGGAAATAAAGCATTCGGGATTCCAGACAAATAATCTCCCGAAATCATACGTCGAGAATGAAACAATGTTCAAAGAATCAAAGGCAATGAAACGACTCCATTTCAAAAACACAATATTCCTGAGCGAGGAACAGATGCTCAAGAGAGTACCGGACGCGTACAAGGTCGACGGCAACAAGTTCATAATGCGTGACGCCAGCGGGACAGACTATATGGTGGAATGTAAGGTCGACGAGGACTTCGGGTACAAGCAGTTGAATGTAATCAACAAGATAAACAAACAGAGCGTAAACGAAGAACTCGGCAGGATGAGAGACCTTTACGGGTACCGAAGCGAAGATAACCGCCGCGGCACAGAAAGCGGTGACATGTCGGAACTTCTCGAAACCGTCAGAAGGGCGAACAAGGGAAAATAAACACAGAATGAGGGATATGTGATGGAACCGGGAATCGGATGGTTGGAGCGAACCGTTAACATGATCAAAAAGTACGGTATATGGAAGGTGATACAAGGTCTTGTGGTTGTATGCTCTTTCGTATACATAATCTACAACATAGCCAATCTTGACAAAATATTCAAGAGCGCGTTCACTGAGAGGGCGACATTCGCCCAACAACAGCACGACAAGGCGGTCGAGTACAGGAACGAGATAAAACCGGAAATATCAAGGATACTCAAGAACGCGATTGTTCAGTCCGGTTCTGACCGCGCATTCATTGTCGAGATGCACAACGGTACGAACAACACCGCCGGATTACCGTTCATATACGGAGAGATGACGTATGAGGAGGTCAGGGAGGGATACTCACACGTGGGTGACGGTTACCTGTCAATGAACCTGTCCAGATATGATTTCCCATTATACATAGAAAAGAACAAGATGTGGTGCGGAACTTCGGAGGAACTCATCAAGGTCGACGACAAATTCGCGCACAGGGTAATGGCCGACGGGGTTACGTACATCGGCATGATAGCAATAAACGGGTATTACAACGAACTAGGCCTTTTCGGACTGACGTATTGTGACGGACACGTCCCGCCGGAGGGTGTAGACCTTGAAAAACTGCTTATTTCTGATGTCCAGAAACTGTCGATGCTCCTTGATACGTACGATAAGGACGAAATCAAAAAGTAGAACGTTATGGCACTGACGCGCAAACAAAAACTGTGGATAGATGTGGTGCAGTGGGCGCTTATTGCTGTGTTGTTGGGCATATGCTGTGTTGTTTTCATCGGAAACAAGAACCTCAAACATGAGCGGGACATTGCAAAAGAAGAGTTGTACATCAAAATCTACCAGTCGCAGACAATCGAGGAACTCAAGAAGAAGAACAAGGAACTCTACGACTCTGTGATGTCGATAAACAACGGGAAGGACGCTGAAAGCGCTTTGCAGATACGGTACAAATACAAGTACAAGACCGACACTATCACCAAGACAGAATTTGTGCTGTCAGAAGACTCAGTCTACCACTATGTAAGTGACAACGACACGATAAAGACGGAGATCGACGTCAAGGCCAAGGATCTGGCGTGGGTAAAGTCAAACACTGAGATAAGGGACAAGTTCACAATCATCAACCGCACGGACGGTAAAGGGAACAACGAGACAACGATAAACCATTCAGCGAACGTCGAGATTGAGAAAGTGGACGCTTGGCGGAGAAAAACATCATGGAAGGACAGAATCAGCGCAGGACCGAGCATCGGTGCCGGATACGGGGTGTTCAACAACAAGTTTGATGTGTTCATCGGTTTCAGTGTGTCATACAAAATTAACTAAAAGAACTATTGAGTTTTTTCGGTGCACGCCTTATCTTAAATGAAAAGGCGTGTTTTTTATGCTTACGAAAATCTTAGTGTTCATACTCGTCATGGCGATCATCAGGGTTGTCATGGAGACAGCAAGACTCGTGTATTGTTTTGTCGCGAGCAAGCGATTCACAAACACAAATACGGGCACAGCGCTGACGGTCTCTTCCGTGGCGTATATCATAACGATACTATTATGCGGCGTCCAATGAACTCTCTACAGGACAAACTCGTAGAACTTTCCGAATACGCGATCGGGTTCAACGTGTATGACGGAAACTTCCTTGTGCATGTCACATATAATGAAGGGTGGGCGGTCATCGAACCGTCGGACAGCTCGATCACGTTCATGAGGGACAAGAAGGACGGGAACACATATTACTACTCGGCGCCGTTGACGACTGACATGTCAAAGATATTCAGCGCGATAGAGGAGACAATCAGCTACAACAAAGAACTCGAGGAAAAAGTCGTGCTGTTCAAGGAGAAAGTGGAGGAGATGCAGGAACTGTTCTCGTGCAAGAGCATAAGCGAACTCAGGAAGATGAGGTTTGACATACCTTCAACCCAACGCACGGAGAAACCAAAAAAGAAAACCGCACAAAAAAGGAAACCAAAGGTGGACGCGGCCGCAGTAAATCCCACTGTCAACAACGAAGACGGAAATGTTCCGGAAGTTCAGACTACGGGCGAGGACATCGACTCGGTGATAATGAACGCCATCAAGGAAAAGGAGGTCAGCGAAAATGCTTCTGTTTAAACTCACAGTCTACATACTGTTCGCATATGGTCTTGCCAACATGGTCGTATACGCGAACGGGCCGTTCGGCATATTCGAGAAGTGGCGAAACCTGTCCCACAGGATAAACGCCGGTTTCGGCGAACTGTTCACGTGCATGATATGCTTCTCGACATGGATAGGCATCGTGTTCAGCCTGCTGAACTCGTTCGTCGTCACAAGTGTCGCTTTCACGCCGTTCAGCGTGGTCTTCGGCGCCGGACACAATGACGTGGTGATAAAGACCTTCATGGACATGTGCGCCACAAGCGGCGCCGTGTGGCTGCTGCACAATTTTGAGGAGGCGTTCGAGAGGCACTGGGCGAACTTCAGTGAAGCCGAGGACGAAGGAGACATAAAGGCTGACATTATCGAATACTGATGGGTATTGACGCGGAAGTCGCAAAAGAAATGGAGAAGATGAAGGTCGAGAGGACAATGCTGATGGAGGAACTGGCGCGGCACAGGGACAGCATGGCGGGAACTTTGCCTTCTGAGATTGGCAACGGAGGGACTTTGGTTGTCAAGAAGGGGTTGTGGACAAGAATAAGGCAGAAGATATCAGCTATGTTCTGTAATGAGTGAGGAAAAGAGCAACAGCGTGCTTGAACGCATCGTGAAGATAGTCGGCGCAATACGCGAGAACACCGAACAGAAGGAGACGTGCACACTCATTGTGACACTGCCAGACAAGTCGGCGCTTGCTGACATTGACCGTGAGCTCTATGTGGACTCGAACGGGACGGACGAAGGTTTCACCCCCGGCGACGAGGTGGACGTGACCATATCCGGTGTCATGATAAAACTCAAAGTTTGAACTGCCGTTTGATGGCGGTGCGCGTCCATCCTGTTTTTGCCTCTATGAGGTTCATCACCCAAGTCACGATGTCTCCGCCGGCCTTTCCCTGAAAGAGAACGCCCGGTTCTTTGACCTCTTCCTCGAGTTTGTCGTATAGCGCCTCACATTGTCCGGATGTCTTGCATGACACAAAGTCTATGTCCATGTCATCCTTTATGACCACAAGTTTGTTCTTGTACATCATCACCCTCTTGGACGACTCCTCGGTGGCGGAACTGATAATGTTCTCCTTAATGAATGTATAATCCTTGCGGTCAGTGGAAGGGTTGTAACCATACACGTTGAAAGTCTCTTCGACATACCACTCGTCGCGCTTCAGAATAAGGTAATCGGAGCGGTTCGCGAAGTAGTGCTCCACAAATCTTCCGTCATCGTCCCTGAAGGAGGCGATGTTGCTTGTCCCTGACTCCTCGTCAATTTTCCTGACAAGCAGTATCTCGTAGTTCACCTTGGCAGAACGCTCACCCTGTTTCTGCCGTTTCTCGGACGTCTCGGTTATCACCGCCGGGAACTTTACGGACTCGCGGTTCTCCTTGAGCGCTTCCTCATACCTCTCATATGAAACAGACGCCCACCATGAGTGGCCGAGGTTCTTTATCTTCTTGCGGTTCTTAGTGATGATCACCATGTGCCAACCCTTTTTGTCACCCATCAAACGATGACGCTCAAGTTCGGCCTGACGCCTTTTATGGTACACCTTGTTGTTGTACTTGCGCCTTTTGCGGGCGCGCTGTTTCTCCTTTATCTCCTTCTGCCGCTGCTTCTCACGCTCTTTCTTCTTCGCCTCACGCTCTTTTGCGCGCTGTATTTTCTCCTCGCGCTCTCGCAGCAATCTCTCAAGTAACTTGGACATTATCAGTTAAAAAATGTTTATAGCAATAAATATATCTTATTGAATGTATACTATTAAACCATCATGTAGTATCTATGGGGAAAGAAATCAAGTTAAACTTTTAACACATAATTTGATATGGCAAAATTTTTTGAACTGACCGACGAGAACATGGAGCTTGTCGAGGAATGCTTCCAAAAGACCGGACTCCACAACTACATTGAGATGAAAGCGTTCGGAGTGTCAAAGTCGAAGAAGATGATAGAGGTCGCCAAGAACGGGCCTGTCACCGAATATCTTGCGAATGTGCCCGGCAGCATCAGCGTCAAGATATACGAGGCGGCGTTTGACCGTCTTGACGCACAGACCAAGAAGATGCTTCTTGACGACGCGTTCAACGCTGTGGCGTATGATGGCGAGAAGGACAAGATAATCATCGGAACGCCTCAGATCTGCGTCTCGGTCTCCGGACGCAGAACCTTTGGTGAGACGCTCATCAACGCTGCGGAGGCGGCCGTGATGGCTATAGAACAGATCGAAGAGGAAAAAAAGGCGGTGAAGGAATGAGCGCGGAAAAGACTCGTGAGACCATAGAACGGATATATGAGTCCATGAGAAGAGGCGAGTCGATAGGGGATGACATGGCAAAGGTCATAGAGGAGGAAAAGAGAAGGATTGTCGATGAATACAGAAAACTTATGGAAAAACGGCAAGAAACCTCCGAAGATGCACCTGACAGCGCCAAACCTACAGTGAGAACATAGGCCGCAACAGCGCCACACAAACAGAAAAAAAACCCACCTATGATGATGTTCATTGGGTGGTTTTTTTGTCTCTTACAAAATGACATAAAACGGTAGGATTGGAACACTTGCACACATTATCTAACTATTTATAAGAAACTGTGTAAAACAGTATAACATAAAATTTACGAAAATCAATAAGGCATGTATTACCCAAAAACCTACATCACCAAGACGTGGTATCAGTACAACCCGTCGGCAGAGGAAAAGGTTGTCATTGAAAAATACGGAACCGATCCAAATAGTTCCGTTCGGGCATCTGTATGCGCAGGATATGACAATGACGGAAAAATAATTGCCGACGACGAGCTTGCAAAAATATTCCCACACATCAAGGTTGAATATTATATCAAGAGAAGGACGGCATGCACAGGAGATGAAGCAGAAGATGTGTGTGACGAGAACGGGTACAAGTTCCAATACAAGGCATCAGGCAATGACTGTTCATACTCGGACGATAAAACTGGTGCCGATAAGCGCACATCATACCTGTGGCTGGACATGATGATCAACGACGGTGACGCTATATGCACGACAGCCGACGGTGACATTAACGGGAAAAACGTATGCTTTCAGTATAAGGGTCAAGGAGACGGTGAAATCCCTGCCGTGCCGAACAACTACTCGGACAGGTATTACATGGACATCAACGAGAAAATCATGGAAGGACTTGTCAACGGGGACACTGTCGATGACGTGCTCGCCACACTTCCATGGTATATCCGTAGAGAAAAAGACCATGTGAAAGTCGGCGGAGAATGGAGGGAGATTATTTCTTCAGAAGTGAATAGTCCGTTGTGTAATGGTGGCGATCCGTATAGTGTAGATATATGTGATAAACTGTCGAACGTGGAACTCGCGGAGTCAGTATCTGCAGAACTAAACAGGATGGTGTATGAATACGCAAAAAATCTACACGAGACGGTCAGTCCACGAGCGGAATCGGAAGTAGCCACTACTTTTCCAATCACCGAAGAAGGGCACGTTCCTGTAACCTTTAAATGGAACGGTACAGGTGACGTAAAAGCGTTCGAATCGACGCTGTCCCATGCGGAAGGGGAACATGGCGGAACAATAGAACAAGGCAACACACCATAAAATGTACTATCCCAAGGAACACATAACAAAGACGTGGTATCAATATAACCCCGATGCGTCTCCAAAGGTCGTGCTCGAGAAATACGATTACGACCCCAGTAATTCCGTACGAGAGTCAATATGCCCGGGTTTTGACAACAACGGACAAGAGAAAGATGAAGAGGCGCTGAAGGGTATATTCCCGTATTTGCTCGTGAAATATCACGTCGTGAAACGAGAAAGGTGCGCTGACAATGAAATTGACGGACCCGGTGTATGTGAGGAATGGGTGACAACAGAATCCGGGGGTGACGGCACTGACGACGGAGATACATCTCAACCGTGTGTCGACAGGAAATGTTCCACATGCCGTGACGGATACAAGTACAAATTCACAAACGACACTACCGGGGAGACCGCATATGGCGTGTTCACTGACGACGGACTTATACACGTGCGAACAGACCAAGGTTTCACCGCTTCAGAAGTGTCTAAGATATTGTGGCTTGACGAAATGGTACAGGACGGAGACCTGTTGAGTTTCCATGACGATACCATAAGTTTTTGTTGCGAGGCGCAAAGTAATCCGGGGAGACAGAAGACTTATGGGGGAATATTCTCCCAGCAATGGGCGGACGTGCTGTGCGAAAGGCTTCTAAACGGATTCAGTGTGGTGCAGGCATCACAGATACTCCCGTGGTATCTTCGTCCGGTCGGAAGTCTCGTTTATGTCGACGGAGAGTACAGGGTGATATCAGACATAGTTGTAATGGAAAAGATTGACGGGGTGGATGCCATATCTTGGTATAGCACTCCATTAAACAACTTATTCACTACAAAGTCCATCCGGGACCAACTGTCTACCGCGATAAACGCAAGAGTCACGGACTATACCAATCAGTTGTTGAGACGTATCAACAAGGAGATAATCACATGCGTCGCCGACGAATGTGACTGTGAAGACGCGTCTGACGACCCGTGTTTCGGCGGGTACGCGTCATTGGGCATTCATTACGGAAAGTACACGTGCGACGAGCAACAACCGCCAAGTGGCGAGATATGCAACGCTGACCTCAGCGGGAACGGAGAAGTGGGTATTGAGGATGTAAACATCGTACTCGACATCGTACTCGGAAAATTCATCAAGGATGACGCCACAGGATGTTATATACCCAACACTTCAAACGCCAATGCACCGTCAGCAGGCGGCACAAGAAGGATAACCGTCGAACTGGAAAGTCCGGTAAGCATCGGCAGCGGATACCAGGCCAATATGTACACGTTCGAGACAAGCTACGATGGCGAATCCGGCGAAGAAGCGGGGACAACCACGCAGATCTCGTATATGAACAACGCCACCGGCAAGATGATGGACTACAACATCTCGCCAAACGGAACAGTTACCGTCGGAAAATTGTGGAAACTGACTGACGCGTCCGAATTCGTGATGCCGATGGAATCCGGAATGACACCGGAACAATGGGTGAACAACATGCAGTCGGCACAGGAGACAATAACACCTTAAATTTTGCGTAATTTAAAATGGAAAGAAGAATCAATATCACAGAAACAGAACTCCGAAGGATAATAAGCGAAACAGTGCATCGTGCGTTGGCTGAATCCTTTGGTGGCGACGGATATGACGCGTATGTTGTGGTCGACGAGGCGTCAGGGGAGATAATCGGGAACTACGCCACGTCAGACCGGGAAGAGGCGATTTCTGACGCCGAGGATATGGCGAGGAGCGGCGGCAGATATATGGTCCTTGGATGTGTCGGGAATGAGTACAGTTTCGATGACGTGGTGTACGACACCGATCCGGACGGTCCGAGTTATAGGTTTTAGTTCCAAACCACAATAATGGAATATCCGTCAATGACTTTTTTCATTGACGGATTTTTTTTGTTAACGAACATTATCAGTTTCAAATCTTGCGTCCGTTCCTCTGAAGGCTGAATGACCTGACATCCGGATAAAGGAAAACATGTATTCCCAGAGCGGACGCCTTTTGACTTATGGTGTTGATGGTCGACTCCATGTCATCCGGGAATTCAGACATGCTATGGTCGGCATAAAGGTCGATTTGCTTTATGTACTTATTGGCGTCAGGTATATATTGCGCCTTTGTCGTCAGACGGTCTTCCGCCTGTGACATTGGGTGAGTGTACCTGTCGTCATACACAGTCCCGAATCCGTCCCATCCGAATGACGTTGTGCCATTGGTCTGCATCATTTCCTCTTTGCCGTTATGAGCGAATATTCCGTGTGTATTGTCAGCAAACGCCATTGGGTCACCCTTTCCGTTACCGTAGTCGTAATATTCCCAGTCCATCGGTTTTACCCTAAGGTTGTGCCTCTTCCCGTTCTTTTCGTTAGGGACTTTGAAATTGTTGTATGTGTTCAACGCTCGACCGTCTATTGCAAGGCGCGCCACAATTCCATCATACCCGTTGGAACCATATTCACCGTAGGCAAGAACCGGATATCCTTCGTGGAAATTCTTGTTCCGCGTGAATGACATGAAATTCATGTCTGGACCGTCAACATATTCCATGTCCCCGGTTTCTGTGTTCAGAAAAGTCTCAGGACCCTGCGGAAAAAATTTGTTGTGCGACAACAGTTTAATTAGGTTGTCGGCATTTGTGTAATGATAAAGCAAGGATGACGCAGATTCACGCAGAGCCGAACGGACGGCTTCATTGACCATGCCCGTGATTCTTCGTCTGATGAATGATTCGGTAAATAAAATTTGGAACTTGTTGCTGTATGATATGTTCCCGTTTGATTTAACAAGATACACGCATTCGTTCTTTTCATCAACGGCAAACGTCTTGTCATATTTCTTTATTGTCGGGTAGGTTTCTCCGCTTTTGCGGTCTTTCACGACACCTTCACGGTTCTCAGGCATCACATCGTCCAAAGTGAACACCATTTCCTCCGCCTTGGGTTTTTCTTGCAATCCATTGAATTCCATGTTTATGTTTGAACCGTCCCCGTCAGAAACGACATCCCCCTCGAAACCCATGATATTGTCGCATTCCATCTTGGTGACCGGTTTCCCGCTGAATATTCTATTGTAAAGCGCGACAACTTTGTCGTCATCACCTTTCGAGACACAGTACTCCCATATCTCGACGCGTGAGTGTTTGTTCCCCGCGAACTTCCTCAGCAGTGTGCGGTTGTTGTCGAAAACAACTGATATTCCGAAGTCGTGATGTCCATTGCGCTCCCATTCGGACGGGTTCACCGTGTGGTTTGACAACCTGAAGTCGCCCTTCACTTCTACATGCGGACCGTCCTTTGTGGCGATGACCATCGTGAAGTTGTGTCCCATTATGTACTGGGACGCGCTCTTTATAAAGTTAAGACGTGCAGATTCAAGGTCGTCCGGCGTAGAGGCCGACATTATCTTCCGAACGTTGTCCCCGATTTTCTTGAAATAAGCGAACTGTGCGGCGTAATCCCTTTTCAAAAGGCATTTCTTCACAAAACCGGTGTCGTCCGGATTTCTGAAATCCCCGACGGGACATCTTGCGTGACCGCCGGTTGTCTCATCGAAGAATTCGTACATCATGCCTGTTCCATCTTTCTCGATCCAACTCTCCGAAAGCACAAGACGGGGTATATGTGTGGATAAAACCATCTAATTAACTATTTTTAACATTAAATATTTTTATATTACATTAGTTTTTATGTACCTTCGCCGATATGGAAAACAGTAAAGAAAGATTTCTGATCGGGATTGACGACACGCACGGCAATTACAAGGAACATGGCGCTGTCGTGGTCCGAACCGCGGGTTTGGACGAGTATATCGCGTCACGTCGCCGACTGATTGGTGACGGCATAATGGAGTTCCATTCAACCAAGAGCATAGAGAACATCGGCGGGTGCGAAAACACGCCATGTGTGCTCGTGTGCGCCGACAATGGGACGAAGTCATGGTTCATTACTGAGGCGGGCAACCTCCCGACTGTCATCAATGACAAATTCAGCGGATGCTCCGTTGAATACAACACGTCAAACCCGTTGTTCGGATACAAGACGTGGAGAGTAAGCGGGACTGTAAGCGACACAGAAACCGCTATCACACACGTGGTGGAGCACATGCTTTCTGACGACTACAATCAGGCGGAGCACACGAGAGTCGTTGTCGTGGACAAGGAAGGGAGCGAGGTTTCATTGCTTACACTGTATCTGGTCAAGACCGCCGATTGTCTGAAAAACAGAAAAAATCCGCAAAATCCGTGATATTGGCGAAAAAAATCCACACAAAAGAAATTTTTTTGTTGAATTTTCAAAAGTTACTGCTATTTATATTTCGTAAAAAAAAATTCTGTAAACGATGCGAATATATTGCACATCCACAAACGGTAAAAACGAATGGTCTGCATATGACAGTAGACCACTCGAAAACCCATACTGTTTGTCGTGCATCGCATCACGGTAGTTTTATCAACCGTAGAATACTGATCAGAATTCCAATATATGAGGTCCGTGATGCATGTGGGAACACAAGCATTGCGGACTCCCCCTTTTCTAAAGAGGTGCAGAAAATTTGTTAACATTCTTTAACATATAAAATTTGCAGAAGTCAACTTTTTGTTGTACCTTTGCAGCGCAAAAGCACTAAACATAGTTCCTTGACATGTTGAAGCAGACCAAAAGCGTCCATAGCACAGAGGCAGTGCACCGGCTTCCCAAGCCGGGGACGCCAGTTCGATTCTGGTTGGACGCTCAAGTACTGCGAGTATAGACCACTTAGTAGTGACCGGTGTAAGCGCTTGGGTAGCTCGAGGCAATGTCCGAGCGTGCAGTCGTGGGGCAACGTGCACCCTCAGACCGGTGAAACGTGTTGGTGCTTGTGAAGGCCCATACGAGGTGGCGCAACAGATACGGTTCCCGCGTGGGGAATATCCAAGCCCGTGACAGCCGCCGCTCGTCAATTTACTCGCATATAGGGAAGTGGCTCAGTCCGGTTAGAGCGCTTGCTTTGGGAGCAAGAGGCCGCAGGTTCGAATCCTGTTTTCCCTACAAAAAAAAATAACACTCCAGTGGCGCAATTGGTCAGCGTGTCTGTCTTATACACAGTAGGTTGTAGGTTCAAGTCCTACCTGGAGTACATTTTTGAAAAACAATCAGCATTATGCCGAAACTTAATCTAAATGAAGTACTGAATGATGACGATGTCATCAAGGCGTTGAACCCTAAAGAATGGGAGTTCAGGTGTGGCAGTTGTGACAACTTCTGTGACATCTTCGGGAGATATTCCGAGTTCAAAACCATTGAAAGATGCCCGTTCGAGGGGAAGGTGACGTGGGACACTGATTGGAGAAAGATTGGCTGTAAGTGCTATTGGAACTAAAATGGTCCTGTAACTCAGTTGGTCAGAGTGCCTGACTCATAATCAGGGAGTCGTAGGTTCAAGCCCTACCGGGACCACAATGCAATTGCGGGGTGGAGCAGATGGTCAGCTCGTTTGGCTCATAACCAAAAGGTCGCAGGTCCGAGTCCTGCCCCCGCAACAACACAGTCTGCCGATAAGAGATGAACACCTATTTATGTCTATAGCAGATATAGCATTGAAATATGAATAGGATAAGGCAAATCATCAACGAGGCAGTCCGAGAGACCTTGTTGTTTGAAGCGATCAAGTCAAGTTGGTTGAAAAGGTTCTTCGCCGAGCATGGAGGTGTGGACAGCACTATGCACAACGACTACTTGGGCGACGCACAGGATGAGGATATCGAGGACGTGAAGGTTTTTCCTTCAAAGAAGGAAGCGTTTGAAATGGCGTGGAAACTGAGACGTGAGCACATAACCGGTTTTCGTAAAGTATATGTCGCCAAGGACGGCACGGCAGTTCTTGTCGTGTACAAGGATTCTGTAAAATCAAACCCGACATGGGGCGGAGAAGCGTCCGCAAAGACAGCCGACAGGTATTGGAGAAACGGTGAAAGGTTCACTTCGTACAATCCTGAAACCGGTCAGAGAGTACCCGGATACCGTGACGACAGGGGCACCTACACATACAGTGACGGAAAGTCAAGCGAAGGTGCCGCCAGATTCGGCATAAGGAATTCGGACGATTACCGTAGACATGTGGCGTTCGTCAGAGATCAGAGGGCGAAGGCAAAACAGAACGGAAAAGAGGATGATTTCAACCGTTGGCGTGATGCAGAAGCCAAGAGAGTCAAAGACTACGCTGAAGAAAAGAAGAAGGAACGTGATTGGCAGAGGGAATATTTCGGGCTCAGTGACCGTGAGCGAGAACGCAGACTGTCAAGACCTGCCCCATTGGACAAGCGTTTCAAATAACACGAATGCGTTAAACGGCCGCGCCGACATGTCAGTGCGGTCATTTTATGCCCCCTTAGCACAGCGGTAGTGCAGTTCACTTGTAATGAACAGGTCGTTGGTTCGAATCCGACAGGGGGCTCAACATAGCAAGGTAACAACAAGGCGCGACTCCCCCAACCGCGCCGGTAACCCGCACGTAACAGCCGATAGGGGCGGCGACCTTGCCGATACGCGGATGTAGCACAACGGTTCGTGCACCAGCCTTCCAAGCTGGGGATGACGGTTCGATTCCGTTCATCCGCTCAAAAAATGGGCTGAAATTTGTGGGCATAAAGTTAAAACCTCAAGACGTTGAAAGCAGCAGTATAGGGACTGCTATTGGCGGTCAGATTAACCGTAGCCACATCTTGCAAGAGTTTCGGCCTTTAATATAGCGGAGTGGAGCAGAAGCAGCTCGTCAGGTTCATACCCTGAAGGTCGTCTCAAACGGTGCAAGTCCTACCTCCGCCACTAAAATATGGGATTCTACACAGAGTATTCTTTTAAGTAGATGCATATGCTTACTAGGATATTGGGTGGTATTAGATTTTGAAACTGCAGATAATCAAAATCTATTAGGAGGTTCGAGCCATCTGTTTCCCACAAAATTCAAAAATGGTGCGTTAGTTCAGTTGGTTAGAATGCCTGCCTGTCACGCAGGAGGTCACGGGTCCGAGTCCCGTACGCACCGCTTCTTGATTGTTTGAATGAGTGGTTTGGGTCGTGTGAGCGCCCAGACCTTTTTGCTCCCTTAGCTCAGTTGGATAGAGCGTGAGGTTCCTAACCCCAAGGTCATGTGTTCGAGCCACATAGGGAGTACTATGGATGGGTGGCAGAGTTGGTCGATTGCACCGGTCTTGAAAACCGGCGGCCCGCAAGGGTCCGGGGGTTCGAATCCCTCCTCATCCGCATAACAGCGACAGTGGCGGAACTGGTAGACGCGCCACCTTGAGGGGGTGGTGGGCACACGCCCGTGAAGGTTCGAGTCCTTTCTGTCGCACAGGCCGGCCGCGAGACGCGCAACGGTCCGTGGCATGGGCATTTGCTGCCATCGTCTAATTGGTTAGGACGTCGCCCTTTCACGGCGGAGATTACGGGTTCGAGTCCCGTTGGCAGTACAACGACTCCGTAACTCAGTGGTAGAGTATCGCACTTTTAATGCGAGAGTCGTGGGTTCAAGTCCCACCGGGGTCACGAACGCGACAAGAGGGCCGCTAGCTCAGATGGTAGAGCGCTACATTCGCATTGTAGAGGTCACCGGTTCGAATCCGGTGCGGTCCACAGACAGAGCGTGTCGCGAACACGCACGCCATCGCACGAGAGGATTGGGGATGGTAACCCCGGATTGTGGAGGTCGTCTAACCAACGATAGAAGTGGCCGTCCGGTACATAATCAACGGACAAACATCGTGACGCTTGGCATGTCATGGGGTGATAGCTCAACGGTAGAGCAATTGGCTGTTAACCAATAGGCTGCAGGTTCGAATCCTGCTCACCCCGCAACTCAGAAGAACGGGCGAATCGCCCTGACAATGGGGATTGAACGGCACCGCCAAAAGTGGTGCCTTTTGCCGGGGAGCGTAACCGGTAATTGGTAGCCGCACGGACTGTAAATCCGTTCCTTAATTGGACTGGTCGTTCGAGTCGACCCGCTCCCACAATGACTGTTCTTCCTGTAGCTCAACTGAATAGAGCAATGCACTTCTAATGCATAGGTTCTGGGTTTGAGTCCCAGCGGGAAGACTAATAACAAGGCGGTTAGCTCAGTTGGTAGAGTGGCGGTCTCCAAAACCGCAGGTCGCACGTTCGAGCCGTGCACCGCCTGCAAAAAAAGGAAGCATACCCAAGTTGGTGAAGGGGGCGGCTTGCTAAGCCGCTAGGCCTCGGCGACGGGGCGCGGAGGTTCGAGTCCTCCTGCTTCCGCACAAACAGGGTAGTAGCGCAGTTGGTAGCGCGCTACGTTCGGGACGTAGAGGTCGCAGGTTCGAATCCTGTCTACCCTACTTGAATGTTAACAATTATTAACATGAAAAATTTGCAAGGTATATTTTTTTGTCGTACCTTTGCACTTGAAAACAATGGTGAGTGACAGGGTTACTTCGCATACAAACTGTTACAAGATTAAAAAGCAACGAACCCTTCGCATATCTTCCTTGTTTTTGTTCTTTGACATTCTTAAAATGTGTGCAGTGACTGTGGCGGTTACTTCGTTGATTAGCTCATTTGGTAGAGCATAAGTTTATGGTACTTAGGGTAGATGGTTCGATTCCATCATCACAAAAGATTGTTTGCCGCCGCAAAATTTTCTCACACATAACTCATATTCCGCATAGTGACGGGCGGTGTTACTTCGAATTATTTAGCGCAGTGGTTAGCGCATCACACTTTTAATGCGAGAGTCGCCGGTTCGATTCCGGCAATGATTCTTTAAAAGCACCCCCATTTTTCTTGCGGAAAAGCACAACCGGTTGTGACGTATCTCGGTTACTTCGATACGTTGGTTCGAGTCCAACTTTGTCCGCCATACAATTGGACGAATAGTCAAGTGGTTAAGACAGAATTCTTTACCGAGGCGAGTTTCCACCGGTACAAAAAACGGTCTGCTTCAATGTAGATGGATTTTGTAGATGGTTTAACGTGCGGTGCGCTGTATATCAGTGTGCCGCTTTTTTGTTTGAGTATAAAAAGACAACACAAAAAAAATAATGAACGACATTGACAAATGGATGTGGAAGCCATGCACATTCACAGTATTCAACAACGCCGTGGACAACGGATGGGCAATAGACATGCGGAACAGCACAGGACAAGACGTGGACATATCGGATTGCGAATTCCATAAAGTTGATATGGGTGACAGCGTGCGAGACGGAATAAAGAGCGGGAACAAGACATTGGTGAACGCAGAACAAGAGAAGATAGACACATTCAACAAGGAGAACTATCCGGGTATGGCCATGTTCCTGATACAGGACATAGGTTTGCTCTATGTCATAAGGCAACGAAATGATTAACAGGCCACTACACGTTTCGGCGCACTTACCGCGTGAGGGCGTTCGCTGCTTTTGACATTTGACATTCTGCGTGTCGCTTTAATTGGATAAGTGAACATGATACAGAAAGAAAATCCACCGGTGGTTTGGACTATCGGTGGATTTTTTTTGCGAACAAGTTTTAACTACCTTTGGTTTGGTGGTGACACTTCCGAGAGGTACCGGAGTCAAAAACATTCAAGTTTTAAAGAAAATTAACTTGTTATATTTGACATCCTAAGTCATTTTTTGTACCTTTGTGCCAAAATATAATCACTCATGCTATACGACGAAGATATAAAGGCGAAGGAACAAATAGTTGAAGATGCCAAGTTGGTGTTGAAACGCGAGTTTGTCGGTATTGACGACATCATTGACGGTGTAATGGAGAATGTGCGAACATGGTACATGTTTCCGAACCTGTACAACCGCCCGCTCATCATCAACCTGTTCGGAATGACAGGTGTCGGCAAGACAAGTCTTGTGCAGCGCATATCCCAGCTGCTTGATTTGGAAAAGGACTACTATTATTTCAACTTTGGTGAGATAAGCGAATGTACTGCGTGGGATATTGAAGAGAGAATAAATGACGAGATCAGCGACGAGAAATCGAACCGTGTTTTCGTGTATGATGAATTTCAGTACGCGTCTACCATTGCCGAAGATGGAACTGAGAGAGAAAAGAGAAGCGGACTTAAACCGTTCTGGGAACTTATGGACGCAGGAAAGATGCACAAGCGGGACTCGGTTTACCTGTACAGTTCGTTATTCAGCACCGCCAATTATCTTATACGCATAAATAACGTGTGCAGAATACAACTTGAGAACGGCGCTTGGGTTAACCGCGACGAATGCCTCTCACATTTCGGCGAATACGAGATTTCCAGATTCAGCACAGTCCTCAACACAAGAGGCGCGAGCGGAGCCCCAACTGAACGACCGAATGCCATTGGAAAAATTGAAGCCGATGGAATGGGCAGTAATCTCCCAAACAACATGCCGAGCAAGGGAAGCATGCAATCATTCATATTGACAGCGGACACATTCTCCACAATCGTAAGGCGGTCTCGCAGGAGCAGAAGGGACACTGACAGTTACATAGAACTCTTCAACGAGTTTTGCACATACGATATAGACCAACTGATCGCCCGGATTGTCGACGTGTACAACATGGCGTGCAAGGGATTTGATCTGGATTTTCACAATTCTCTCATCTTTGTCTTGGCGAACCTTGACGAGGCGTACAACATGACGTTCAACCTGAACCCGGACATGTCGGCCGACACTTTCCATAAGATGACGAAAAATATCTCCATCGTCAACATCAAGAAGGCGCTGCAGAAAAGGTTCAGAAACGAGCAGATTGCGCGTTTGGGCAACATACATTTCATATACCCTTCATTGTCAAGCAAGACTTACCGCGAGATAATACGCCGAAACCTTGACAAGTTCACGGTTGAATTCCGTACAATGACCGGAATAGAGGCTTCTTATGACAAGAAGATTGTTGACCTTATATACAAAGACAGTGTGTTCCCGACGCAGGGGACGCGTCCGGTATTCTCGACAATATATGATTTCGTGAACTCGAAGGTGTCAAACATCATCATAGACATATATGACACGGGTATAACAGCGCAGTCAGTACACTTTACCGCAAGCGGAAGGATGACAAAGGTTGTCGTCACAAGCGGTGACTGTCAAGGAAAAAAAGTGTTCAAGTACAAGAACGTAATCCGTGTCGACTCATTGAGGGACACGAAGAAGGACACACAACAGGCGATAGTGGCACTTCATGAGAGTGGACACTTTGTCACCTATCTCCTCACCTTCGGCAAGACGCCGGAAAAACTTGTGTCGCGCACAGCGAATGACGGCGACGGAGGGTTCATGCAGCATTTCGCCGATGACGATGTATCGTCATTCACCAAGATAGGTCTTAAAAGACATCTGATCGTTCTGCTCGGAGGATATGCCGCAGAGAAGATGTTTTTCGGCGATGACCACATGACGGGCGGCGCCTGCTCGGATCTGGAATCTGCGACAAAACTGGCCGTCAGGATGGTCCGTGAATACGGGATGGGGTCGTTCAAGTTCACATCAACGACAATGTCTTCACCGATGCATGAGAGGATGATACTTCTTGACCATGACAGGAAGAAGCACGTCGATGACGAGGTCAACAGGTTAATAGAAGGCGCGTACAGTGAGGCGTGCGAATATCTCGACAAGTGGCGGAGCATATTAAAGGAATCTGCCGAGTATCTGTGCACACATTCATCCATGCCAAAGGAGATAATGGAAAAATTGTTCAAGAAAATACCGGCAGAAGCGATAGGGGAGAATTTTGACAGGCAGTTTTATATGGATATGATACATAAAATCTGACATATTGTCATTTTTTTGCCGTGGTATTGACTTTGCTATATCATATAATGGATTTTTAAATAAAGTACTACAATGTAAAGCACTTTGTTTATCAGTCAAAAAGACGACACAAAAATTTTAAGGATTATGATATTTGATTTTAGCAAAACACCAATTTTCAGTTTATTTGACCCGTTTGAGACTTTTGAAGAAATCTTTTCGGATGTACTGAAGGAAAAGAATGGAAAGTTCGACAGCGAAAGAAGTGAGAAGACTTCCATATACAAGGACAACGATCTTGTATACGAGAGAGAAAAAGAATGGAAGAACGATGAGTTGGTGAAGGACGAAGAGAAAGGACGTGACACACTGAAGTCGCTGACCGGACGCAATGACAAGCGTTCATGTGAAAAAAAGTCGGAAACTTCGGAAGATACCAAGAGTACAGGCATCATGCTTGCAAAGAAGGACAAGTACATAAACACTCTTATCGAGAAGAACAGAAAACTCAAGGCGCTGAACGATCATCTCTCCGAAGAAAACGAAAGACTGCGCAACAAAATAAAACAAGCACACGACAGTCTCAGACCATAAAGGGATTTTTTCTGCATAGTATGTTCAGGTGCGTTTGACAATTTTGGCATTCGCACTTGTTTTTTAACAATTTTACACACAAAAAATTTTGAAAAAGGCAAAGTTCAATGTAACTTTGCGGTGTCTTATAAATGGTAAAATGTCAAACAAGGATTATTACAACATACTTGGTGTCGGAAGGGACGCGACGGATGAAGACATAAAAAAAGCGTACAAGAAACTTGTGCTGCAATATCATCCTGACCGTCAACAAGGTAAGACTGACAAGGAGAAGGAGATTGCAGACGCCAAATTTAAGGAAATAAACGAGGCATACCATATATTGACAGACAGCACCAAGCGGAAACTTTACGACACATACGGAACAGTCGATGAACAGGTGGATGAAGGCATGGGACACATGTCAGATTTCATGCGCGAATTCATGAGACGGAACGGTTTCACCGAAAATGGATTCCAAAACAAGTCAATGGGCAGCAATATTGAAGTACACGTCAATCTGACTGTCGCGGAGATTCTTGGCGGAAAGAAGAAGGAAGTGACGTTCAAACGTGCACGGAAATGTGTACATTGCAACGGGACCGGGTCAGCTGACGGGAGAGAATCGAAATGCCCAAATTGTGGAGGTACCGGATTTGTCACAAGGTTCCACAGGAGTGGATTCGGCGCGGTACAACAGACGATGACGTGCCCTTCCTGTGGGGGAAGCGGAAAGGTGGTCACATCACCGTGTCATCATTGCGGGGGAAGTGGGCTCGAAGACAAGGAAGACAAAATCTCATTCAACATACCTATAGGTGTTTGTGACGGAGCATATACTGTGTTCTCTGGATATGGGGATGAATCTCCCGACGGCGGACCGGCAGGTGATGCGATACTCATATTCCACATCGACATGCCTGACGGTTTCTCCGTAGGGAAAGCGGCAATGCAATACGGAATACCGACGTCTGACATATACAGTATCGTCGGTGAGATCAACGTGCCTATATTAGACTGCATAACGGGCGGGGATGTAAAATTCGTACATCCCGACGGAAAGAAGATAAAGTTCAAGATAGGCAAATGCACTGAGGACGGAACAAGCGTCAGGATGGCAGGAAAGGGACTTCCTCGGAAAAATGGAACCATGGGGGACTTATATATGGTGATACATGCCAAGATGCCGAAAACGCTCAATTTCGACGACATAAAGAAAATAAACGAACTTAAAAAAAGTAATTCGTTCAAGTGATATGATACACTCATGCGGAATCATACCGTTCAGGGTCAACGATGACGGAAAAATGGAATTTTTCGTCGGACATCCGGGTGGATGGAACAGGGATTACTGGGCAATGCTGAAAGGGCAGATGGAGGACGGCGAGAACGCGTCCGAGTCCGCAGTAAGGGAATTTACCGAAGAGAGCGGTGTGGACCTGTCGTCTTGCCGCAGTCAGATGCTGATACCGTTGGGCTCGGTGATGCAGAACCCCAAGAAAATGGTGACGGCATTCGGTTTGCATTTTCCGGAAATAGACCCGGAAAAGTGCCATTCCAACATGGCAGACAATGGTCTGAATCCGGAGATAGACAGTTACCGGTGGATGACAATGGACGAACTTGCACATAAGACCCATGCCACACATATTGTCTTTTACGAGAAGTTGTTGTCGATGGCAGAAAACGAAGAAAAGATATGAGGATAATTACCGGAAAAGACGCGATATTCTATACCGACAGTTATGACGTGGTGCTGGTTGGGACAAGCGTGTACAATATGCTGACAAACGGTTTCCAATCCAAGATACGGTTCAAGTATCCGAATGTGCGGGACGCAAACGACAGGACGGGATACGGCGATCTCAGGAAACTCGGCACACGTCTCACAGTTGACTGTGGAAGCACGCAAGTCTCATTAATGTATGTGTCGAAATTTCCGAACAGCCGGCGTGTTTTCGTGGACTACGACGCGCTGAGGAACGCGCTTCTTACTGCACGGAAAGAATTTAACGGGAAACGGATAATGACAACCGTTGTGGGTTCTACACCTTTCGACGGAAACGGAGACAAGGAGACATGCCTGTCGATAATTTCTGACTGCATGAACGGGGTCGATATTGATGTCTACGACTACGAACAAGTCCCGAGACTCGTCGAACTTGAACATTACAGGAAAATGTTAAGCGGAAAGAGGCAGACAGAACCCGAAAAATACGACAGGATGAGATCCGAATGGGACAAATTGATGGCACGCATATACCTTCAGTCACAGAAATGACATATGGCTAAGAAGAATACATACAAGAAAAAACCGCTATTCGACGAACCGAGGATAAACGGAGAAATCACATGTAAAGGTTCTGTGAGAGTCGTGTTCAAGAGCAGAGAGAATGAACAAGAGTCTTTCAATCAGGTGATGAGTATCGACGCCGCAAGGTCTGAGGCGGCATCTAGGTCGCTCGACCTAATTGAAATCAACCCTTCAACGACACCTCCCATATTGCGTATAGACAATTACTCTAAGTATCTGTTCGAGCAGAAAAAGAGAGTGAAGGAGAACAAGAAACCGTCGCAGCAAGTCAAAGAGATACAATTGTCGACCAACATATCCGAGCACGACATGGAGACAAAGGCCAAGATGGCCGAACGCTTCCTGTCCGAAGGGGACAAGGTCAAGGTTGTACTGAAAATGCGCGGGCGCGAACTTGGGCGACGCGAACAGTCCAAAAAATCCATACTCTTATTCATGGACCGACTTGCCGATGTCTCGCTGCCGGAGAGCATGCCGCGTGACGAGGGCAACAAGTGCATCGTCATACTCAAGAAAAAATGACAAGGAGACTGAACACACGGACCACAGACAAGCCGATACCGCGTATGACTGACGCCCTGTCGGCCTACTATGCGGACATACGCAAATACCCGCGTCTGAACAAAGACGAGACGTGCCGTCTGTTCAGTGAGATGCGTCTCGGCGGCGAGGCTGCTGACAAGGCACGCGAGAGCGTCATATACAGACTTCAGAGATTTGTAGTTTCTGTCGCCAGATGCTACAGCAAGTACGGGGAGATGAGCGACTTGATAAGTGAAGGCAACTTGGGCCTGATGCGCGCCGTTGAACTGTACAATCCGGAATCAGGGAACGAGATCACATCATACGCCGTGTTCTGGATAAGGAAATACATCATCCAATACATCACCGACCAAGTCCCTCAGGTGCGTCAGAAGAACACCACAAGGAGGGTGACGTATTCAACAAAGGCAAACAGCCTGTTCTTCACCGAGCACGGGCGCTTCCCGACAGAGACCGAATTGGCCGATTTCATAGAGGAGAGATATGGGGAGAAGATAAGGGATGCTTCAGACCTCACGCAATTGTCATTCATCTCTTCTGACACTGAGTATGGAGAGGGCATTTTCGGCAGTGTCACCCAAGACATCGGAAAAAAGATGAACGAAGAAAAGAACCGGCATGACGTGGAAGTGATGATGTCTTCCCTGAACGACAGAGAGCGTGACATCATAATGTCATACTACGGGATAGGGGGACAGAACGAGGAAAGCGCACTCGAGATAGGCGCACGCCTTTCACTCAGCGAGGAACGTGTCAGACAGATACACAGGGACGCAATCAAAAAACTCAACAAGAAATATGGCAAAAATCAAAATTAAACTCAGTCAACTGCAGTTGTCGGCAATTGCAGGTATCTACGTCAAAAAAATGGACCTTGACATCAAGGGGGCGTATGTGGACAGGAATGTCAGAGCGATAAAGGCGTTACTCAAGAACGTGACGATGGACGAATACACCGAAGTCAAGGTGAAAGACAATCTTGCGTCCATACAAGAGGCGGCGGAACATGACACCCAAACAATGAACAGTCTCGACGCAGTTGTGTGCATGAACGGCAAAGACTTATTCGGCGGAACAGACCCGATAGTCGCACTTCTGCTTGCGAGCGGTGATTTCGAGAAATACGGTATTGACGGCGCAACGATTCCGGCGGACGTCAGGGACAAGTACGTTGAGGCGATGGATTACATCTCCGACAATCTACCGCATATCGAGGAAATAATCCACCAGTTCTGCACAAAGGGAGGAATCAAGGCGGACACAGAATATTGGTGTCTTGACCACGAGCACATTTGGCATGAGGGGAATTAGAAACTGTTGTAGGTTCGGAGTATCTTGTAGACCTCGCGCAGACATTTAGCGTTCGGCCACGGCCTTTTACCCGCAAGTATCTTTGAACCCCAGCTGCGCGCAGTGTCCGAATCGCAGCCGAGGACTTCCTCCCATATCGGGGCCATGTCAATCTTCTTGTCCTTAAGCATCCCGACGACCGCTTTTTCGAGGTCTGACTGGTTTTTATACCCAAACCAATCCTTATCCGACGCGTTACTGTCGTCAGAATCGGTGTCGTCGTCTTTCTCCTCGTTCAACGATTGGACATGTGAGTATACCGACTCGGAAACAATACCGCGGACTCTACGGCGTAATATTTCATCCTCAACCGCCTCACGGATGATGTTTTGAAGTGCGCTGCTGTTTATGACCATTTTCATTATGACATTCTGTTTTTGTGAATGTGCTGTATGCGATTATAAATATGTTTCAACACGTTAAAAAATATTAAGATAACCGGTAATGTTGACAAAATTCGGCACATCGGAGTATCTTTAATGTGAATAATAAATTCTAGTTTTTTAATTAATCTAAGTAGTTTATGAAGAAAACAATTCTGTTTGTCATGGCGGCACTGTTTGCCGTGACAATGAACGCGCAAAGCGTCAATGATGACCTCTATGTAGGACTCAAGGGTGGAGCAAGCGGTCTTGTGCATCCCGGTTGCAACGGGTACGAGAACTTCGGGCACACAATCGAGGGTCTTGCCACACTCGAGTTTGGCAAATGGATCACGCCAAGCGTTGCGTTTGGCATCGAATCCACCGCCGGTTTTGAGAACGGGAGCAAGTTCGGTAGATTCCAGGGGAAGAACTGGCTTAACTACGTCGACGTCCTTGCCGTGACGAAACTGAATCTGAACAATGTGTTCCGCGGATACCGCGGATATGCGGACAAGGTTGAGTTCGTTCCTTCGGTCGGTATCGGTTGGGTGCACGGATTCACATATGGGGCAACGGAGAAGACAAACCACACTAATGACATCATGACAAAGTTCGCCTTCGATGTTGCGTACAATGTAGGCAAGCATGTGCAGTTGAATTTCACCCCATTCCTTTCGTACAATCTGACAGGCGGATATCAGGGACAGAACAACCCCCGTTTTGACAGCCGTAACGCTTGGTGGGGTGTCGAGGCCGGTGTCGCATACAAGTTCGGCAAAGGACTCCGCACTTGTGGAAAGTACACACAGGATGACATTGACGCCCTCAACGCGAAGATCGACGAATTGAGAAACAGGCCGGCAGAGGTTCAGTATGTTGACCGCGAGAAGATCGTCGAAAAAGAGAAGGTTGTCGAGAAACCAGTCTATAAGGACATCGTGATAGACTTCCGTAACAATTCGTGGGAACTCGAGTCCTACCAGCAGGCGATTCTCAGGACAATCCCCGCAGGTTTCAAGGTGTCTATCGTGGGCAGCGCGACAAAGTTCGGCAACATCTGGCGCAACGACGAGCTGGCAAAGAACCGCGCAAAGGTCGTGGCCGACTATCTGAAGGCGCGTGGAGTTGAGGTTGTCGACTGCAAGGGTGTCGGAACCGACCTCAACGGCCGAGTGGCAATCGTGAAAATCCAATAAGAGTTTTATTCATTGGTTAGTTGTTTGGGCTGATTTGGGTGTAACCCGGTCAGCCCTTTTGCAATAAGACAGATGGCACAAATAATAAGATATTGCAAGACAGAGGAGGAACATCACGAGGAGAACGCATTTGACTGCTCAAGACCCGGAATATTCGGAAATCCATACACCCATATCAAAGGCAAGAAGACACTTGCGAGCGTTGTCGTCAAGGATAGGGAAGAGGCCATCAGGATGTTCGACCCGTATTTTGACGCCGTGATGAGCGGAGACGACTCGTTTTCTACGGCATTTCGGGAAGCGTTCGAAGAAATGTACAGGATGTACAAGAAGCATGGTGTCGTTTATCTCGGATGCTACTGCAAAAGAAACGAGACATGCCACTGTGACGTCATACGCAAGAAACTGATGGAAAGGTCGCTTAGGGACAGGATAGACGAGATAAGGCGCATCAGAGACGAACGTCAATGAATGTCCCTCATGAAGAACGGATTCTCCTTGAGGGACTCAATGATTCGCTCAACCTCGGCACAATGTTCCGAGAAGTGCAGCACGTCATCATCAGACAGCGCGAACCATTCATTCAACTCATTCTGCGAATAGAAACGGTTGTGAAGCATTTTCTCAACTCTGAATGGATAGTCTGAGACGTGCAGATGCACAAAGAATAATTCAGTTCCGTTGCCGGTCTGAAGTTTCTTGAGTCTCTTGGACGGGGAACCAGTCGTCACGCCTATTTTGTACAGAGAACTCACAGGGTCACATATCAGATATACAGTTCCTTGCTTTGCCATACAAATAAAATATGAGCAACATTAAGAAGTTTTTCAACGTCTCGATGGACACCGTCAGGGAAGTGTTCACAGGAACCACGCATCGCAGACGATTATTCGCGCTCTCGTTCTCGATGGAGGTGGTGGCGCTTTTGACGTCATCATATCTGTTCGGGACGCTTCTGGCACTGGCAGCATGCCCGGTTGGTGAGTTCATACACGTGAACTGTCCAAGAAAGTACACCAAGATATTTTGGTGGGAGATTGACGTTCCTGACCTGTCAGGTTTTATGGAGAGGTTAAAAGACGACATCGTGCACGGACAAGTAAGCAAAACGGACGAATCCAACATCAGATTCGGCGTCGCAGGAGTCATCGTGGGCATCATTTTCTATATTTTGATACGCATAGTGCTTCATTTTTGCTTTAATTAACATTTTTATTGCGGTAAATAATATTTTTTTTATTACCTTTGCGAGCAAAACATAACGAATAAACACTATGGCAAACGACACGAAGAAGCTCGAGCAAGAAATATCGACACTTTCCAAGGAAGTAGGAAAGATGTCCGACACAATGAAGGAAAGCAACCGGGTGCTGCAGCAATTGGTGAGGCAGATGGAAAAAATCACCGAGCGCATGACGCAGCAGAACGAACTGTTACGCAACGGAAAATGATCGGATTTGACGACATAAGGAAAGAAGGACTTCTGCTCTATGAGTATGTAAGAGGCAGTCACGCATACGGACTTCAGAAACCGGACGGAAGCAGCGACATTGACACCGGCGGTGTATTCATTGAACCATACGAGTGGATAGCCGGTCTCGGGCATGACGCAGTCGAACAGGTGGCGGATGCACGCGGTGACACTGTGTGGTATGCACTCAAGAAATACCTCAGGCTCCTCATTGTCGCAAATCCGACTATGTTGGAGAGTCTGTTCGTGCCGGAACGTTGTGTCCTGTATGAACATCCTTTGTTCGGGACAATCAAGGCGAACCGAGACATCTTCGTCACCAAAGAATGTTTCAAGTCATTCCTTGGATATGCGGTGAATCAGATAAAGAAGTGCCGCGGACTGCACAAAATGATAGTACAAGAGGATTTCGAGCGGAAACAGCCGCTTGATTTCTGCTATACGTTCTATGGGCAAGGAAGCAGCAAGATAACCAACTGGCTTGAGTACAGAGGTCTCAAGCAGGAGTATTGCGGACTGGTGAATATTCCGAATATGCGAGACATCTACGGATGCTACTATGACTGGCACAGACATTTTACCGAGTGCGGAATCACATATGAAGAATTAATTGAGACATTTCTCAATGGCCGTCCGGACACAAATCTGTCTGTCGTCATTGACCGGATCAAGACATGCTCCGACAATGCCGAGAAAGAACACCTTGAACGGATGCGTGAACTCGCGGTGAAATGGAACATGGTAGATTTCATAACGAGGGAAGTCCTCGGTATGAATGAGATTTATGACGAACACGCCGCCTGCGCTGTGATAGCAGAATGGATGAACAGACTTCAAGACAATCACTACAGTGGAATTGTCGGTCCTGACGGTCAGTCAAACGAAATTCGACTCTCGTCCATACCAAAAGGTGAGATGCCGATATGCAACATATCGTACAACAAGGACGGATACACCAAGCACTGCGTCGAATACAAGAACCTTCAGAGATGGAAAAGGGAGAGAAACCCCGAACGCTACAAAGAAAATGTCGGCAAGAACTTTGACCGAAAGAATGTCGCCCACGCCGTGCGATTGATGCACATGGGGATAGAGATCGCCAGAACCGGAAAGGTCAATGTAGACAGGACTGACATCGACCGCGACTTTATAATGGGGATACGAATGGGTGACACGTCATATGACGAGATAATGTCATATCTTGAGTCAAAAAAGTCCGAGCTTGAAGACGCCATGATGACGTCGACGATACCGGATAGCGTTGACATGGACAAAGTAAGTGAATTGCTTGTGGCAATGAGAGAACAATTCAATAATGTCAAAAACTGAACGAAAGTAATATGCAATATCCGTATCTTGGAAGGAAATACTTGGACGGCAAACCGTTTGTCGTCATGTTCTTTGAGGAAGAAAGGGGCATCGTTGTCATGAACGAAACCGGACACGATGAACTCAACATTGGGCAAGTGAAGGATTTTGACGAGGATTCTTTTGAATACCTCCCGAATGACGTTGATGTGAGACTTAACAATGATTGATATGTTTTTTATAGGCAAAAATAAATTACCGGACAATTTCTACGGCTTTGGTGAACTGGCAAAGACGTTCATAAAAGACAACAACCTCAACTTCACATATGTGAATCCGAAGCAGTTCATGTACAGTCTCAAGATGAGGGACAGTGACGAATATATGGTTGAGAAATGGGAGTCCACACTCAGGCTTATTCTCGACACATTCAACGGGAATGTGTGGAAGTACTATGCATACAGGGAACATGTCATGAGGGATGCCATTCAGCAAATCACTTCTACGGATGCATACCAACAGTTTATCAACGGAGACATGTCCAAATATCAAACTGTGGATGCGGAAAAAGCGAGATACAAGACCCATTACAACGAGGAATGTCTGAAAAAAGTCAAATATTTTTTCTCTGTTGACATGAATAACGCGAACTTTCAATCTATGAGTCATGTCGACAGTGCGATGTTTATGGGTGACATGACTTATTCGGCGTTCATCAGCCGATTCACCACAGTGCCAGACATTGTAATGAGCAAGCATTTCCGCAGTGTGCTTTTCGGCAAACTTTGTCCAAAACGCACGGTTCAAGTGACGAGACATTTAATGAGTGGTGTCGAGGACACTGTCAGAAGGGCGCTCAAGGCGAAATACAAACATTTCGTGCTGGTGTGCAGGAACACGGACGAGGTGATATATGAGACCGACCGGATGGTTTCTCCGTATGACGCGATGTACATCCGCATGATGGTTGGACAAGACAACAAAATCAGCGTGAAGACACGATGCTTCACCATGGACGGGTACAAACTCATGTGTGACAAAAACATACCGGTCGACACGTTCTACATGTCGCATGACATCGTGACCGGACATGACAAGACACATTCAATGAATGCGAGATATGCGAACATATGCCATAAACTGCTCGAAGGGAAAAAGGTCAGAAGAATGGATCGTCTGACCTGTATAGAAAATGTCGAGATGGAGATGAAGGGAAATTTTAAAATTGAAAAAATCAAGAAGGGATGAAAAGTTTATTTGTAAAAATTTTCGTGACGTCAGTTATAGCGCTAACCAGCATATTCGCTTTCCCGTCGCATGTGGTGAGGGCGACAAAGTACTACGCAGGACACAATTGCGGTTTCGTCACCGCTGACGGAAGCCGAATAAATGTGGGCAAGGTTCACAATGGGCAGCACAGATGGGTTGCGTTGAGTCATGACATGTTCAGAAAAGGATATCGGCTCGGTGACAAAATAATGGTCACGTCGTCGAACAGCCGGCTGAATGGAGTTTGGGTCGTGAAGGATAAAATGGGACCGAGGAAGCGGAACTCCATTGACTTCCTTATGACTCGCGGAAACAGCAAATGGTTCACGTCACCGTGCAAGGTGACAATAAGGAAGGTGTGATATGTTGAGCGGAAACAAGGAACACGACCGGTTGAGGCAGGAATATAACCGCCGCATCATCAGAATGATTTCCGACAAGGTTGAAAATCATCCATACCTCAGGTTTGGACAGATACTTGTGAGTTGTGGCGTGATAGAAGACGGTAAGGACCCGTTCTATGACGAGCCTTGGGAAATTTATTATCGCATGAAAAGATATGCTTCAAAAGAAGAAACCGAATATGGAAACCAACAGGATAACAATAAGTGAGGCCAGTCCTGTCGACAAACTCAATGGAAAGGTCGTGGACAAGATGATCATCACAAAGCCTTGCGACACATGCGGGAGTATGATGGTGATGACATTCATGGACGGAACTTATTTTGCCATAACAGTCAACATGGATTCACTGAGCGGGAACTGTGAGTTTAAGAACATGCAACTTATGTCGCCGGTAGCGTATCTCAAGGGAAAAATCATATTCGACGGAGAATCTGTCCATGTTGACGACAGTGTCAGAAAAATGCAAGAGGTTGGTGTCATAGGTCTCACGGATGAACATGTACAGAACGAGACCGAGCGTGTTGTGGTTGACGCAGAGATGAAACTGATGGAGGAATACAATTCCTTCAGGTACAAATACGCGAACGGATATCGCGGGGCAACGCCTGTGGTGAAACTGTGGCAGATGTCAAAAGACGGCAGAATCCCCAAAGACGTGATAGAACGCGTCAAGGGTGTGATGTCAAAAACAGAGCAGAGATATTGGGATGTTTTTGAAGGCGCATATGGCAATCTGATAATTCAACTTAAAAGCATGCGAACACTTCTGCTCGTCATCGTATCCGAAAACTCCGTGTCATACATCCTCGATAAAGGGGATGACGCCCAACGGAGGACATACAAGGGGAAGTTCAACGGACGGGACGAGGATTCATTGTCGATTCTGTTAAACAATCTAAAAGATTCACAGTTCCCGATGTGGTTTGGCTGAAAATTATTAACTTTGCGGTACAAAAAATAGAAACACAATATGCCATCTTTCAATGAGACAATAAAAAGTGTGTCATACAGTCAGCATGAGATATTGTACAACATCATGCAGATGCACAACGAAGGAAAACCATTCGACTGTGACATGACCTATTCAAAGGGAGCGTTCTACGGTGATTTCACCATACAGCGCGACAACGGGGAAAAGTTCAGTTTCTCCGTGCCAAGACCGGAGCACACGTTCGACGTCGCGCCTCAGGACGACCTCACCGTGAAGATAGACCCTCTCGGTCCGCTTCCGCTGAACGACGCTTCAATAGACTCGATAGTCTGCGACTTACCGTTCGTCATATCGTGCGGACCTTCGATGGACGGACCTGACTACGACGAGGACGGAAAACGGGTGAAGAACAACATCATATCACGAAGGTTCGCATCGTACTATCCTGTTGCGCAACTGACCGAGTCATATTACCATTGGATGGAGGAGATGCATCGTGTGCTAAGGCCGGACGGCATCGCCATCGTGAAGTGCCAGAAGACGATAACGGGCAGCAAGGCGCTGAACACGCCGGAGTTCGTGTGGATGGCCGCAGAGAGTCTCGGAATGGACATGATGGACTCGTTCATGCTCGTGGCGAAGGCAAGACTCATATCAGGAAAGGTCAAACAGCAGCAGCACAGCAGAAGATTCGAGAGTGAATTCCTCGTGATACGGAACAACATGAAGAAAAAAATCAAGTACCTTGACTTCTGCAGCGAGGAAACAGCAAGGAAGATAGTGGACGGACTGTTCATCAACAACATCGCCAAACGGCGGAAATAATACGGAAAATATGCAAACGATTGTCACACCACATCATTCAGTTCAACCGGGAATCTTGCATACAGGCAAGATCCATATTAGGGAAGGACAAAACCGCAAGTGTAACATGGCGGTTCAATTTTGCGCCCAGCAACCGAATCGGAAACTGCACGAACCTTTACCGAAAGATCAGGCCAAAGAATGTCGAGGAGTTTTTTGACAAGTACGTCGGGTTCGCGGAGGAGCACCTGTCACTGCCGATAAGGGACAGAGGTTTAACCGAGCACGAAATACTTCAGGTTGCGCGTGACTACAAGATGATGAGCGAGAACGGCACTGACAAGAACATCGAAGTGTCGACGTATCTGTACGACGCATTGTGCCACATCATAGTGGAAACATGGGACGGACAGAGAAACGAGCGCGAATTCGCTGATTTTTTACGGTCGCTCGGATATCGTTGTGAGAACTTCGACGGAAGCATAGACGCAAAATACGGTCTCGACATCAAGGTCACGCGGGCAGACGGGAGAGTTTCCGCCATCCAAATAAAGCCTGTCTCGTTTTTCCTGTCAAACCGTCCCGATGTGCAGATGGACCGCATCAACCTCTGCAAAAAGTATGAGGACGCGCTCGAACAACTTGGGGTCAAAACATATTACGCAATATACAGGACCGACAAGGAAAGCGGAGACACCCTATGGTCAAAGAACGGGCAAGGGTTCAGATATCGCATCAATGAACTGTTCTCATATCAGAAGGGGGATATCGAAGGAACTTTCGCAAGAATGCCCCACACATACAATTTCCAACCGTTGCCATAATGACGGACAAAGATGGATAAATGACATGGTTTCTATTGTTAACATTTATTAACAAAAAAGATTTTGTCATTCCATTTTTTTTACATACCTTTCGGTTGTTCCGTTTGAATGAGGCGGAACAATATACAAAGTACAACCATTTTATAAAACATTAAAGTTAACATGAAAATTTCAATCAGCAAGACGAAAGCTACTATCATCGAGAAAATCAACGAGAAAATGCAAAACGACCCGGACTTCATGAAGACGTTCGTGCAGAACACAGATACTGTACCCGCAGAAGGCACTGATGCGTACAACTTTGTGACAGACCTCTTCGGAGAGTGGACGCTTGCCGGCATGGTGCAGATCCGTTCATGCATCGCAGGGTTGCTTTGCCGCTAATCCAAAATAACACAACGGTCATGAAAACAATGAAATTAAGTATTGAGCGCCTAATGGTCGGGGACTATGTCTACTACGACGGCAATGTATTCATCGAGGACGAATACGAACCTGCTGTCGAGTTGGAAATCGTTAAGATTCTCAATGGGGACGACATAGACCTTGCCTACGAGGAATGTTTCTATGGCATTCCGTTGTCTGATGATTCGTTGACCCGATTTGGGTTCAAAAAAGCGACCGAGAAATGTGAAGACCCGTTCAACGAAGGAACCGAGTTGACGATGCACGTTGCCGAGTTCAAGGAACAATTGTCAGGTGACGGTGTTGCCACGAACCGAGTTGTTGTCTACCCTGGCGGGTCTGTCAGCATTGATTCGGCAACGTGCCACATTACGGTACACTGTGAGTACATCCACGAGATTCAGCACGCCATGCGGGTGGCCGGAATGAAGAAGGATTTGGTATTGACAGAAGACAAACCATTGGCAATGACAGAAGACGAACCGGCGAATCAGTGGCACGACAACGAAAAAGAGGACATTTGGGACTCGTTCGATGACTGGGAATTTCACCATTTCATCTGTATGATGAAGGACGGCAATGTTGTCACATTTAGAGGCATTTGTGACGAGACTGCGGACGGTGAAATACACAAGCACATAGACTGCACGGACGCTGACTATAACACGGACGACATCCGTTGTTGGGTTGAAACGCCACGATAGACCTGTTAACTACTCACGAATGAAAAATATGATTGACACAAGAGAACTACGAGAGAAGATAAAGGAAAACGCCATCCGTTTGAACGACATGGGGCGTGAAGTCGAAACCAAAAAGAGGGAAATCAATCATCAGGCACTGGAACTCATTTCAAAACTGAAAGAAATCCCCAATTGGGAGGAGTTGGTGCGTGAGACATCTAGATGGGTGTTACAGGTCCCTGGTTTCACTAAAAGATGCTATGCTGACTGCGACACGTTGGATAATACAATAAGCATGTATTACACCACGCATGACGTTTTTGACATCGAACTTTTACTTTTTGAGATACCTCTCGATGTCGAACTCGACGAGCTCGTCAAGGACGCAGTCAGAAAAAGCGATGAGTTGAAGAAGATACAGGAAAAGAAAAAGATGGAGAAAGAACTAGCTGAACTCAAAAGACTGCAGGAGAAATACAAAGACTACGAAAAGCAATAAAACAATATGGAAAGTCAGGAGGCGAAACTGTATAGCGGGAAGAGACTGGTACATCAGTTGTACCTGCTTGGGTGTAACGACGACATTGACGAAATAACAATCGGAAAAGACGGCAATATGGTTGTTTCGACAATAGAGACGGTTCAGAAGGGCGAAGGAGACCATGTCGAATTCGTATCCGAGGAGAGAGAATATACAGGTATCACAAGAATCAGTTTCAAATAAAGTCATGGATAAGGAAAAACTAGAAAGACTGTTGAATGTCGCCATCAAGGTACTGCTTGGAGACGAGCATGAGGAGAACGGAACGTATTCCCTTTATTTCGACAGGGAGCTGTACATTGACACCAACGGTGACAAAAGAAAGATTGCAGAATTGTTCAACGAAGGAAAACTTGACATTGTTGAGATGCCAGAATACCCATATGACAACCACTGCGGTCTAAAGTTAAAGTACAAGGACGAGAAGGAGGACTGACCATGGACGATAACTTCAATTCTATTGATTATGCTGACCTTTATGACGTAAAACCTGGCGAGAAAGATTTCGGCGGCGCAATTGAAAGGGCAATTGAAGAAGGACCGAAACATGTCGGCGAAGACTTCCTCGACGCAAACGCCGAAATGCGTGAAATGAGAAGGGAGGAAGTCATAAACAGTCTGCAATACAACGCGGCAAAGGAAGCGCTGCGTAGAAACGCAAACTCTGCCGATGATTTCGAGGATGGCGCAGAATACGGATACCAGTTTGCAATTGACAAGGTATGCAGATGGCTTGAGACGAACTGGGAAGATTTGGGTTACGCCTGGTTAAGAGGATACTCTGGCAAGGACGTTGCCGACTTTTTAAAAGAAGAAATTGAGAATGGAGAAACGGGACAAGGAAATACTGATTAGGTTCATGTGCGAATGTCAGCCATACGGAATGAAGTGTGACGTACACGGACGCGTGCGTGAACTAAGATATGTCGACACCAAGAAAGGAACGGCTTGCTTCGAGTCTGAACTTGGAAACGGCTATGTTCCACAGGAGTATCCGATTGAGGAGGCAAAACCATATGTAAGGCCATTAAAAAACCTTACAGAGGAGGAGTTTTCCGAAATCAAACCGACGCTGCTTTCGACCCCATCAAACATTGAGGAGTCACTCGCCATAATAGACAAGTGGGGCTTTTTCGTGAGAAGAAAACATATTGACTATTTGGGACTGCTCGAAAATGGGCTAGGCGTCTCAACAGAAACGTTTAACCCGTACGAATAAAAACTATAAAGATATGGAAACATTCAATGTATTGTTATGGGACTTCAACAGAGATGAGCTTGAGTACTATGATGTGCTCCCTTATCTCAGGGACAGGTATGATGAGAGAAAGAAACGTTCCAAAAAGGTTGGAAAGGACAAGGAAGTCTCAAAGTTTTGGAAGGTCCCGGAGACGCTTGACGAGTTCAAGGAGTTCATCAAGGAAGAGTCCATGCACCAGTTCTGGGCGAGATGCGAATACGAGATGATTTGCCACGGATGGCCGGTGAGGAAGAACGACCATAAACTTGACGTCCATGAGCAGATAATGATGAACCTCGACGTAATCGCGAGGATTATGCACGATGAATTGGGCAAGAAGGCTAAGTGACCGCCCCAACGGATTCATTCGTTGGTTTTCCCGCAGGCATGTTATGACACAAATCCTCCGAAAGGTGAAAAACCTGCCGGAGGATTTTCATGTTTAGTTTCTGTAAGTATATTAATTCGTGTGAACAACAGTCATATGCTTCTCTAAAAAGTTCCGTCAATTTTAACAATTTTTTTGAAAAAACTTTTGCGTATGAGAAATATTTTCACTACCTTTGCCACATAAAGAAAAAAAAATAGTGAAATATGTCAAAAACAGTGAAGATGAAACAGATTGATGAGATGCAAATTTATGTCGTCAAGTCTGTCACCGGGCAATATGAAGACAAGACGTTTCACGTCGAGCGTGCATTCACGACTGTCGAGTCGGCGAAGGCATATGCGAGGGCGATGAACAGTGACCTCAAAAAATACGAGGACGCCTATTCTCTATGTGATGATTACGAGAAGAAGCGTGACGGTGTATACCGAGAATACCTGAGAAGCGTCGACGCAGGACTTCTTGATAGATGTGAGCGACTGTTCGGTGGCGAAGAACCGACAGATGGAATTCTCACCGACGAACAGGAAGCGGATATCAACCGCTATGAAGAAATGTTCGCCGTTCTCATGAGAAACTGCGAATCAGATGAATTCACCAAAGCGGCCGTGTCTTATGGTCTTAGTGACGCGGAGATTGAAGAATTGCGCAACGCAGTGACATACGAGGAGAAATCGTATGAGATTCCTTATTATTATGTGCAGCACGAACCTGTGACGCTTAAACTGTTCTGAGTATGCGATATCTTGGTAGCAAAAGAAGGTTTGTGAAGTCAATGATGCCGGTGCTTCTGTCGGGAACAAACACCGACACAGTGTTTGTCGACGCGTTCTGCGGAGGATGCAATGTTGTGTCTGCCATCCCCCTCAAAAACAAGTTCGCCATAGACACCAACAAGTACATGATAGCCTTTTGGAAAGAAGCGGTGGACGAATACATGAACGGGGACGGTTTCACGTGCATGCTGCCGTCATACACCGAGGACACATACCGTGACGTGATGAGGTCTTACCGAGACAATGACGGCCGGTACAAGGACTCGTTCATCGGATATGTCGGTTCCGCCGGTTCTTGGGGTGGAGGATGGTTCAAGGGTTACCCGCACTACAATCCGAACAAGGACGAGGACCATCTTAAAGAGGCGTTCAACGGTGTCATCAAGCAGCTGTCGAATTGGAAGAGTCTTTCGAGCACTGTGTTCATCAACGCTTCATATGATGAGTTCGACTATCCGGCGGGATGTGTGATATACTGCGACCCGCCATACAGAGGGACTGTCGGATACGAGAAGGAAAAGCAGTTTGACCATGCCGCATTCTGGGATTGGGTCAGAAAGATGAGTCGAAAAGGGCATAAGGTGTATGTCTCAGAATATGCCGCACCTGACGATTTCAGATGCGTATGGTCCGCCGAGAAACCTGACGGTTTGGGCACATGCCGAACCGGATACAAACAGAACAGGAAAGTTGAACGCCTTTTCGTTTACGGAAATGAGGATCAAGATTGATTTGGACGGTGTGATAAGGGACATCGTGACGCCAATGTGCCATGTGTACAACCGTGACGTCCCACACGGCACCAAAGTAAGACCCGGTGACATTGTCCACTACGATGTCGGGGTGATGTTTCCGCAAATCGCTGAATGTGAAAAGTATGACGGACTTTGTGTGCGCGACATATTCTTCACCGGTGAAAATGCGCGTACAGTGTTTCTCGACAGAGCGCTTATCATTCCGGGCAGCGTCGAGGCCATCAGACGGATGATGGACGCCGGACACACAGTGTCCATCGTGACGTGGCAGATGAACGAGGACAACATACGTTACGCCATTGAGTTCCTGTCAAGGCACAAGGTGCCCTACGACGAGATAATGTTCACTCACGCAAAGGAGATGGTGATAACCGACTTTGCCGTCGACGACAACCCGGAGTTCCTTGAGCCCGAAGGCCGGGAAGTGGGAAAGATATTGATAGACGCACCATACAACAAGTGGTATGACCGTGCAGTCCGCAAGAATAGTCTGGCTGACGCCGCTGAATATATACTGACATTTAAACAAGAGACGACATGACAAGTTTTTTCGGAGAATTGATAGACAGAGAGACGTTCGACGTCAGATGGGACGACGTGATGCAGATACCGGAGTTCAGCGTATTGTCTGAGACAAAACAGACGCCTGTTTGGCACAGGGAGGGTGACGCGATGGCACACACCCGTCTTGTGGTCGAGTCCATGCAGCGCAGAATAAACGGTGACACATCATTGAGTGATGACGACAAACTCATACTTGTCGCCGCGGCGTTGTGCCATGACATAGGGAAGGGAACCACCACATCGTATGACGAGAGCAAAGGGGATTACGTGTCGCACAACCATTCGGTCGAAGGAGAAAGGATTGTCCGCGAGTTGTTCTTCGACGAGGACTTCGTCATCCGTGAGAGGGTGTGCAACCTTGTCAGACATCACATGACCTTCCATCACATATTCGAGAAGGGAAAGGACAAGCAGTACCGTGACATCGAGCGGCTGATGCAGTCATGGAATCCGCTGACCATGCACCTTATGCTATGGGAATCGGACTGTGAAGGTTCAATAAACGACATGAACACTACGGAAGAAACGGAGGCTGAACGTGAGGCGATCCTTGCGATGTCGCGCAAAGCGAGGATTGAGTCAGACCCCATGAAGAGGTTTGTCAGATATTTTGGACCGAAGTCAGAATCCTATCCGAAAAAAATTGACGCGGAATCCGGTTGCGACGAAGGAATCGCGCCGAGGATGTTGGTTATGATAGGACTGCCCGGCAGCGGAAAGAACTTTTATATCGACAATCTGAGCGAGGACATGGAGGCGTTCGTGCTGTCACGCGACGACATCAGGACAGAGATGGGACTTTCGGGTGAGAAACCGCAAGGAAACGCCGAAGAGGAGAACCGTGTGACCGAGATATTCAACGGCCGTCTGGAAGACGGAATCAGGGAAAGGATGAACATCGTGATAAACAATGTGAATCTCAGAAAACGCTACCGCGAGTATGTGGTCGGAATGGCAAGGCGCAACGGATACCGTGTGGAATATGTGATTGTCGACACGCCGCTTACACTGTGCCGCCACCGTCGTTACGGCATGATGCCCGAAAGCGTCATCACGCGTATGCTTCGTTCTGCCGACTTTCCTGAACCGTACGAGTGCGACAAGATGACAGTCATCGAGACTCGGATGCACAAGTTCGACGCGGATGGATCCCATGTCGACAAACAATGGCTTGACGAGGTTGTGCGGCGTTTGGAGTCTGCCGGGGAGAAGGTTGACGACGAGAAAGTGAACATCATCGAGGAAAACCTGCTTCACGGGACAACCTACCCGTGCCTCACGACAGGGTACAACATCACAGAGAAAGGGAAGGATGTGTTTTTGGTGTACACTTTTGACCTTGAAGACGAAAGGAGGGACGTGTGACATGACACTGGACAAAGCCGTTGATATTATTTACTACCCGTCTGACTTGTTTGGGAACAAACCGTCAGAAGACGACGTCAAGAAGGCACGTTCTGTCATCGACGAATATCTTAAGAAAAAACGGGAAAAGAAAAAAGTTAAGAAAAATTAACAATTATTGTGTTGTATATCGTGGTATGAGACACTCATTTTAAAGGTATAAAGCATACCATACGATGAGCAAGACAATATTTGATGTGAGCGGCAAGGCAAATGACCTGCTGTCCGTCAGCAATGACGGTTCGATGAAGATGACGAGACTTTTTGTGCTTGGCGATGGACTTGATGTGGAAAACGACGAGGTTGTTGACTTATGTGTCACATCAACGAATCCGAACCTGTCACATCCGCTCTTTGACCAACTCATAGGCAACGAGATACGAATTACTGTAAGCGTAGAAGATAAATGATATACAAAAGTTCGCACGGCACTGTATACGCCACCGGTGACATACATGGAAACTTCACGGGTCTCGTAAAGTTCGTGGTTGAAAACCTCGAAAACTGCGACGTCATAGTCTGCGGCGACATAGGCGTTGGTTTCGAGAAATGCGCACATTATGAGAACATGTTCGCCAAACTGGACGCGAAACTTGCCTCGCGGGACGTGAAACTGTACATGTTCAGAGGAAACCATGACGATCCGGCATATTTCAACGGCGACAATGGAATGAAGGGGTTTGATAACATAATATTGGTCCCGGACTATTCGGTTCTGTTGTCTGCCGACGGATACACCATACTGATGATAGGCGGCGCGGTCTCAATAGACAGGAAGTACAGGATAGTAGGCGACACCGGCAGACGGAACATGTTCCTCCGTTACCATAACAGCGCTGAAGGATTCATCCCTACATTCTGGCCGAACGAGGAACCGTTCATGTCGGTGGAAGATTTGCGGAGTATCGAGGACGAAGGCATTAGGGTCAACTGCATATGCACGCACACGTGCCCGTCAGACTGCCGGCCGCCATCAAGCGAACTTCTTGAGAATGCGTTTGCCGCTGACCCGTCGTTAAGGGAGGACTTGGATGCCGAGGGCGGGACGATGGACACCATCAGGTCATGGATGAAGACGCACGGACACCCTCTGACGAGGTGGGTGTTCGGACATTACCACCAACACTACGACAATGAAATAGAAGGTATAAGGTACACTGCGCTTGACATGTACAGAGAGAGAAGGCAGAAACCTGACATCATAGAGATTTTGTAGAACTTCAAATTGAAACGCGATGGAGAAAAATGTGTTTTCACTTTCAGCAGACGCTCGCAAAGAGTACTGCGCCTCAGTGGTTAGAATTGGGGAGTTGTTCCCTATTGAGGGTTCGGATTTCCTTGCGAGGACAGTCGTCGACGGTTTCGACGTCGTCGTCCGCAAGGACGAGGTGAGCACCGGCGACGTCATGGTGTACGCAGAGAACGAAACGATGCTGCACAAGGGATTCCTCGGGGCGAACAATCTGTTCGAACTGAGCGAGCGTTCCATGAACTCGAACGCCGAAGAAGTGGAGCGACTCATATCTGAAGGCAAGACTGATGAGGCGAAACGAAAGGTCGGGTTCTTCAACAAGCACGGACGGGTCAAGATGATACGTCTGCGCGGATGCCCGTCGATAGGATTCCTGTTCAACAAGGAGTCACTTGTCAAATGGGACAAGCGGTTCGGCAACGTGAACCTTGAGGACTACGTCGGAACAGAGTTCGACACCGTGTTCGGAGAACTGTTCATCAAGGTCTACATGCCACCTGTGCGAGAGACCAACAACACAGGCGGAGGGAAGAGCGCGAAACGCAACAAGTCACTGAAGAGGTTCGACCGGATCATCCCCGGCATGTTCTCGTTCCATTATGACACGGACCAGCTGAACAAGAACGTCTGGAAGATAAATCCTGACGACAAGATATGCGTGTCGGTGAAGTTGCACGGAACCAGTGGCATTTTCGGAAACGTGAAGATACGAAAACCGATCGTGCTCAACGCCGCACAGAAGGTACTCAACCGCTCACTGCGCAAGACGGCGAAACGACGCGGCGACACGAGGTTCCTCAGACATCAGGCGAAGGACTTTATCGTCGGTTATGGCAACGTATACTCTTCGCGCACGACCATAAAGAACAAGTACATCAACAAAGACGTAAAAGACGGTTTCTACGGCACTGATGTGTGGGCGGAGATAAATGATATCATCCGGCCGCATTTGAGCGCAGGAATGACCGTTTACGGCGAAATAGTGGGATATGTCGGCGGTACGTCCAAGATGATACAGAAACAATATGACTACGGGTGTGAAAGCGGTGTAAACAAAATCATGCCGTACCGCATCACTGTAGACAGCGAGGACGGAGGCAAGGCCGAATGGAACGTGACGGATGTCGCGAAATGGACCGCCGCCACCGCCAAGAAGGACAAGACGTTCGCGGAACGCTCGTTGGTCATACCGGTTCTGTACCACGGCAAGGCGAAGGACATGTATCCTGACATACCGGTCGACAAGGATTGGCACGAACGGTTCCTCGCCGCAATGAAAACCGACAGCGAGAGACTGCTGATGGAGAGAAACGAACCGATGTGCAAAAACAAGGTGCCAAGAGAGGGCGTGTGTGTGCGTATTGACAATGACAAGGTGGCTGAATGCTTCAAACTCAAGTGCGACGCGTTCAGGATGAAGGAGCAGAAAGACATCGACGCAGGCATTGTGGACATCGAAACCGAGCAGTCATACGGAGAGGGGAAATGAAGATACTTGTGATACCTGACGTACACGGAAGGACATTCTGGCGCGAAACCGTCAAACGTGACGATGTCGGACGGGTCGTGTTCCTTGGCGACTACCACGACCCGTATCGCTTTGACGGGATCAAGACCTCGGACTCCGTGACCAATTTCAGCGACATACTGTCATACGCTGACCGTTCCAGTGACAGGGTCGTTATGCTCTTGGGCAACCACGACCTACCGTATTTCAGCAAGCATTACCTCAGCCTGTCCCGCTATCACAGCCGATATGACCGTGAGAACCATGAGAGGATGGAGGAAATGTTTGAAAGTCACAAGGACCGTTTCCGGATAGCATACTGTGAGGGTGGCGTATTGTTCACACACGCCGGTGTGATACCGGAATGGTTCAGAAAGGCAACAGGCGCAGAGTTCAGTGAAGGCACAGACCTTTACGAGGCCGCCGGTCTGCTCAACACACTGTTGGACACAGACCGTGGGATTGAGAGTCTTTTCAGTGTGGGCGAATGGAGAGGCGGTGACGACGCTTTCTCGTCGTGTGTATGGGCGGACATTCACGAGACGGTGATGGAATATGACGACAAGGACAATCCGGCATACGGTGTCAAGCAAGTGTTCGGCCACACCATTCAGGGGTATTACGGCGAGGACGGACAAGTGCGGTACGGAAAACCGTTTGAGTTCGCCAATCTCAAGATGCTCGACACCGCCTGCGCGTACATACTTGACACGGATAATTTCACAATCGAGAAAACATGAGGATACAACTAAGAAGAAGCGACAGTGACAGCGGACTCCCGTTGCGATTCCTTGCCGCAATAGGATACGAGAAGATACCGGTTTCCGACGGAGACACATTCATATACGCCGACACGACCGACAGGACATACTTCTGCACAGAAGTGAGGACAGACGGTCCGGTCACCATCGACTGCTCGACCAACTATGGCCTTTTCTGCGCTTTGTGCGTGCAGAGCGGAGAGACGGACATGTACAATCTGTTCGTCACTGATGCGGACTGTCACTGGTACACACTCGGGACTTATATGTGTAAGGGTGACTTTACCGTTTCGTTGGTCGACAAGCAACCGTATGATCCGTTCTCAAGCACACTGCAACCGCAGCATAAGGCGACAACAGATGAAATAATCAAATATTTCTCCGAGAAAAAATGGGACTGGACGTTGGACAGTATCATCGCACACTGTTCCGAACGAAAAAATGACGACGGTTCTGAAAAATAGGTGAACAATCCGGCGGAAACGCCGGATTTTTTTGTTAAACCTTGTTAATATATTTGCCCAAACGGAAGTAAACGATTATTTTTGCCGTGAAAAAATGAATCACGACGGAAAGGATATATTAGTTACATTCATTCGATGATAAATCTATATGACATAAAGAAAAGATACCGGGACAACCCTGAGCCAAAGGAGATAGGCGAAGTGCGCAGACTCATCATCGATGCGTTCAAAGCACTTACGTTCGTCGAGGACGTGCACAAGTACTACATACCCGACGGGAATGGCGGCACAATTGAACTGCCGTCCGTATCGTCCGTCGTCCACTCGTTCGAGCCTTATGTTGACTGGGACGAGAAATGCGCAATCAAGGCGGAGAAACTTGGGATAACCAAGGAGGAGCTTTCGAAACAGTGGCACGAGAACAACATACGCGCGACACACTGCGGCAGCAAGACGCACTTCTTCGGCGAGAACATGATGAACATGTTCATCGGCAAGGAGGAAACGGCGAGGAAGTCGCTCGTCTTTCAGTACACAGATGACGGATATCTTATCCCTTATTGCCCGAAGGAGGAGGCGGTGTCCAAGTATTATGAGGACATACTCGCCAACGGTGACGTGTACCCTGTGATGCCGGAGGCGATGATATACACCGGAATAAACGACAAGATAAATCTCCGCACCAACTATGCCGGCACGTTTGACATACTGTTGGCGTACAGGTACAGGGGCGGCATATCATATGCGATCAACGACTTCAAGACAAACGCGGACATATACAAGTCATTCTCAAGGTCGCACGACGTGATGATGAACGAACCGTTTGGATCCATGGGATACTACTCCGAGCCATACAGTTGCTACACCATACAGCTTTCACTGTATCAGATAGGGCTGATGCAACTTGGACTTGACATAGTTGACCGGAAACTGATATGGTTGAAGGACGACGCGACTTACGAGAAGGTAAAGACGGACGACATTACTGAGACATTACTCGGCATCATATGATAGAGACGAAATTCCAAGTCGGCGAGGCGGTCATTTTCCGTTGTCCTGACAGATGTGACACGTGGCAGTTGGGAACAGTCATCATGATTGCGCCAGGCACGGTCATAATTGAACCTCACGAGGATCAGTGCTACACATATCACAAAAACAAAGTGTACATGTTCACTGATGACGATTACCGTCTGTCAATATTGGCGTGGACATACACAAGGCATGTAAAATTGATCGGAAAAGACACAATGTACAAAGATGAAAAAGAAAGAACGTGAAATAATATCTGACGCTTTAGTTGAAACATATGCTGCAGTACAGAATGCGGGTTCAATGGAAAACGCCGTCAATAATGCGAGAGAGCATATAATGGAGATAAGGAGGAACATCGATAAAGATGACATTACAGACGAAGAGATTGTTTTGTTGTCCGTCATCGGTGCCGGACACAACACGATACAAAGCATAAGAAACTATCTCGGAAGTTCAAATTTCTTCAAGTTTCCGGAACTTAATGGCATTGTCAATGACTTGAAACTTAAATGGATGGTTTTCTTTTGGTCAGAGGGAAAAATATCCATCACCAGTTGTTTCAATCAATGGTTTGTCGACGAAACTTGCAGCACACTGTCGCCGAAATTGTCAAAAGTCACCACGTTGCGCAGACTGTTTGACATGTTTTACAAGCAAATGGACATTTTCCATGAGGAAGAAGCATTCGATTCCATGTGTACGCATATGATAATGGGATATGAGTGTGACGGTGAACTAAAGACTTTTATAAATCACTGTGTTCAGGACGAAGACCACATAAATGTGCGAACGTTGCTTTATCTGACATACACGGCTTTTCGACCGGGCAATCAGACATATGAGGTCAATGTCGTTGAGACTATACGTCAAGCGAAAGACATACTCCTTGAACCGGGTATTACCGACAGCAAAGTGTTCAACGAGTGGTTCATACCAAAATGCGAGAACGGGATGGCGAGCAGCGACACGTACGAACCATCACGGGCGTTCTATAAAGCATTCCCTTCTCTAAATTGCCAACAGACAGACGTAGATCTGGCCAGAAGCAACGTAATGGCAGCAAAGAGCATACCGCAGGTGGAATTATATTTTGACGACGAGACACAGTCACAATACGACAGGATATCATTCATACTGTCCGACGAAGGTTATTCAAAGATAACGACGCGACTGTCCTCAAAAAACATGTCAACCGGAATAACGATGCTGTTTTATGGTCCGCCGGGGACTGGGAAGACTGAAAGCGCCAAACAGATGGCGAGAGCGAGCGGAAGGGACCTGATCATTCTCGACCTGTCATCATTGAGGGACAAATATGTGGGGGAAACCGAGAAGAATGCCGCAGCAGCGTTTCAAGAATACAGGGAACTGTGTATAACATCCGCGAAGAAACCCATACTTCTTCTCAACGAGGCCGACGCAGTACTTGGCAGAAGAAACGGACAATCAGAGACCTCTGTAGACAAAATGGAGACCGCGATGACAAACATATTCCTGAACGAGCTAGAAAACTTCAGCGGCATAATGGTCGCAACGACCAACCTGACCAGTTTGTTTGACACCGCATTTGAAAGGCGTTTCCTTTTCAAGATGAAATTCAACAGACCGACAGACACGGCGAGACTCAAGATGTGGATGTCAAAAATAGAGTCCGTCTCGCCCGAAGAACTGGGCGGCATATCCAAAAAATACGACTTCACCGGCGCGGAGATAGACAACGTCTGCAAGAAGGTGCTCATAGAGTCATTGTTCAGCGACAACCCGCAAATCACCGTGGAAGAACTCGACAAAATCTGTTCGATGGAGAGAATACACGACGGGAACGAACGTAAGAAGGTATGTGGCTTTTCGAATTAACATTTTTTAATTTTGTTGTTAGAAAAATGTTCACTAACTTTGCGGTGTTCAAAAATAATGAACATATATGGAAAACAAAGGATTTACACTGAAGGATCGTATGTCCGCTATGGCAAGGCACTATGACATAAGGCTTGACAAGGATGGATATGTGCTTGTCATGGTGGACGGCAAGAACTTCTCCACAATGATAAAGAACAGGTATGACAAACCTTTCAGTGACGAGTTCATCGGACTGATGGACTCAACCGCCAGGTATGTGTGCGAGAATGTGGACGGATGCAAGTTTGCCTACGTGCAGAGCGACGAGATAACGTTCGTCATCACATCATTCGACAAGAAGGAGAACATGCCGTATTTTGACAACAGACTGCTTAAGTTATGTTCGATTATACCATCGTTGGCGACCGCCAAGTTCAACAGTATGCGGGAAAAATCTGAGAAGCTATGCGTGTTTGACGCCAAGGTGTTCCCGTGCCGTTCATTCACGGACGCGTATTCGTTTCTTCTTTGGAGGCAGAACGACTGTGTGAGGAACTCAAAACAGCAGGCGGCACAAACATACCTGGACAAACGCTCCCTGCTCAACAAAAACACGGACGAACAAATCCGTTTACTTCGTGACACAACCGGAATAGAGTGGGACGGATATGATGACGGAAAGAAATACGGGCGATTCATATACAAAGTCAACGAGACACACATCAACCCGGACGGTGAAGAGTACACAAGAGGCAGATGGAAGGTAAACGACGCATTCCTTCTCGGTGGGGACGGACGCGAGAAACTGAAGTCACTCGGGGCGATACCTGTCCGTGAGCCAGCGAATGCGAACCGTCGGTTCGAACCGTGCGAATTTTGGAGATGCCCCAAATGTGGGGGCAATCTGATTTGGGAGAATGACTATGACTGTTCGGACGTGTTTGGTGACGAATGGGGATACAGAGACGTTGACGGAAGCATAATAACGCAGTTCAGATGCGCCGACTGTGGGCGGTCTGTCGAAGTGACCGACCCGACTCCCGACATGAAGGAGGAACAATACAGTGACTATTGGTTCAATTAATGATAATGTAGAACAATTTAATAAACAAGAAAGATGAGAAACATTTCATTGATCGGCCGTGTCGTGGCCGACGCAGAAATCAAACAGACAAAGAACGGGGCGAACTACCTTGAGTTCAGATTCGCCAACAACGAGTACGGGGATCCGGAGGGGACGACGTATTGGTTCCGTGTTTCAAGTTTCCAACCGAATGCCATCAGCATCAAAAAGTACATCACCAAGGGCAAACCGCTGTTCGTGGAGGGTAGATACCATGACCGTGTGTACACCACACAGTCAGGCGCCACAGAGATCGGCCGCGACATCACCGCCTACAACATCGAGTTCATCAGCACGGGCGAGAGGAACGGAGAGCAGCAGCAGCCCGCACAGACAGCGTCAAAACCGGCACAGCCGATAGCAAACCCGACGGTAATGCCGACAGCGGCGGCATCGGCGCCGGCAGCGAAGACCGTCGCCCCACCACAACCGGTGTCACAAGAAGAAGACGATCTGCCGTTTTAACGAGTTCGTGGGACAATGAAACCGAAAATAATACCGTACTCCCTGCCTGAGCACGACCGCATCGGCATACGCAAGATGTCCATCACATATGTTCAAATGGACGACACCAACCATAAAAGTGACGAATATGACGAACAGAGCATAACCATAGAGACAGAGGACACCATATGCAGTGAGAAAGAGGCCATTGACGGTGAGGGGTATTATCTTGTGTTAAAGTCAGACAGATGGGCATTCACCGATCCGGAAGAAATCATGGAGCTCACCAATGACTTCATCAAAAGGCTCATGATAACTTCTAACTTCGTCAAAGAAGAACCAGAAGGTTAGTTAGACTTGCGTTTTAGTTGTGACGCCACCGCCCGTTACTTCCGGATGGTGGCGTCTTTTTTACATCAACGCGCCGGTCTCCTTATGATTCTTCTGCTCGACGATGGTGCCGGTTTGTGTGCTCTCGAAGGATTCTTAGAAATGCTCTTCGGTTGTGTTATCTGCTTCTTTTTTGTGCAACTGCAGGCCATGTCTTAGTTATTTTTTGTGGTGATTTGAAACTGTGTAAGGCAAGTTAATATCCGAAGTGATATGGTTCTCCTTCGTATGGACCGTAAGCATATGACTTCTTTATTTTCGTAGATACGGCACTAAGTTTTCTGTAAAGGTCATCCAGTTCTTCTTGGGTTATGACATCCCCAAATTGTGACTCCGTAAACCCTGCCATAACTCCCATCAAGTTGTCTACGGCATCCTCCAATTCGCGTTTTGGACCATTATTCCATGCACCTTTGACAGCTTCCTGTATTATTCTGCGGAGTTTTGATTCTGTTATTCTGTACTTCCTCATAATAATCTAAAGTTTGTTATGCTGTCAATAAATAGCGACATTTGGGTGAAACGGAATGATGGATTACAACAGTGACAATGTTTAACCTTTTTTAACTTGCATATGTGGATATAAAGTTTTATCTTTGCGGCGTAAAATTGATTTAATCTATGGATTATGAACAAATGTCAAAAGTGTGGTTTACGGCCGACACACACTTCATGCACAAGAATATTCTGAAACACTGTCCGTCACGCTCAGAGCATGGCGGTTTTGAGGTAGATGATGTCGACGCGCATGACCGATGGGTCATCGACGCGTGGAACAGAAAGGTGGCAAAAAAAGACACGGTGTACATTGTCGGGGACTTCGCATTCGGCTCGGCCGACAAGGTGAAGAAGTTTATCGGCAAATTGAACGGCAACAAGTTCCTTGTGTTGGGCAACCATGACGGGTCGTCAGACCATCTTGTCGGATATTTCAAACAGATAGTACAACTCAAGGACATCGTCTTTAAGAAAAAGAACTATGATTTCCTTGAAGAGGACTTCCATGTGTTCCTTTGTCATTATCCTATGGTCACATGGCCGGCCAAGCATTATGGAAGCGTGAATGTCCATGGACACTGCCATGGCAGGCTTGACAAATACAACGAGGAGTCAACAGACTTGAGGGTGGACGTCGGCATTGACGGAAAACTGTCGGGGTTTGAGCCTGTCGGACTCCCGGAACTATATGCGTATTTCAAGGAGAAGGCGTCAGGAATGATGTTCCGTGAATACGCAGAAAAAATGCGCGAACAGAATATGGTAGTATAAAAAACAGATACAAATATGTCAAAATTCAGAAAAGGACAGAGGGTCACCGTGGATGGCGGGTTGCTCTCGAAACAGAAGAACGCCGTCGTTCATGACATACGGTACATCAAAAAAGGGGACAAGAAAGTCAACAAACGTTATGTCATCGAATTCACCGACGCGGAATGGAACCTTACAGGCAAATTCAAGACGGTTGACAAGTCGGCAATGTCAAAGGTTGATACAAACCCGGTCAAACAAGAGAAACAGAAAAAGTTCTCGCCGAAACTTTATTACAGTTCAGTCGCCACAGAAGACGGAAACAGAATTGTCACCGTGTGCGGCATGGTGTTCACCACCCGTGCAGTGGAAACCGAGGCCGCTCCGAACCAGAGTCTCATGCTCATGCCGAAACTGCGGAAACACTTGTGTGTCGGTTTCGCTATCAAGCATCCAGAAGACACGCCACGCCAAAGCGTGGCAAAGAGCGTCGCGGCAAAAAGGGCACGATGGAATCCACTAAGCACCTACATGAGCGACAACCCCAACGAATTCCGTGAAGACATGGTAATGGCGGTATTGTCCGTCAAGGCGAAGTACATCGCAGAGAACATCGGAGATTTTGTGATAAACGGCGGCACACATGAGACAGATTAAGATACTGCTCGCGGCGACAAGAGGGGACGCGGATCCTGACAACGCTGTCATGAAGTTCGCCAAAGAGTCTGAGTCCAAAGAGCATGTCGCGATGACAACAGGCATTGCACATGACATCACGCAGTCAATAGCGTTGAATGTGGAGTGCCTGCTGATGAACACGAGAATACCAATCAGCGACAAGCAAGCGGCGGAATACCGTAAACTCGTGCGGAAACTGACTGACATGGACGACAAAGAGCGATGTGTCTATGTCGCAGAAGAACTGAAGAAACTCAAGTGCCGGTATGACGAAGACGGCAACGCGCTGACGACTGAAAATGAGAATTATCTGTATTCCAAGGTCGAGAACCAAGCCAAAGAGCACGAGAAATTCAGCACCGAAGACCTTCTTGTCGGTCCGTTCATGCTTCTTGACGGTTCGAAGGCATACTCTGCGAAAAAGGGCGACATAGATTGGGAACAGATGCACCTCAACCACTATGACGTGCACAAAAGACTGTGGAATGTCTGTGTTGACGGCGATGAACCGCAGACTGACCAAGAACGGAGATGGGTTGAACAGATGGCGTTCCACACTGACTATTTCGCACGATTCTATGACGCTGACGACTATGCCACAAGGTCAACCGCATTCTTCTGCCACTTCTTTATCGACGCGCAGGACAGCGAAAAGGTGAAAGCATACAGTTTCAACCGGGCGAACGAGGACAAATGGCCATATGATTTCTACGAGAAATTCATCGAGCCGTTGGACAATGACACAAAACTGACATTATACATTGTAACAACTGAATGATGACATCATGACCAACGAAAACAAACAACAGAAATGGGGGACTATAGAACTTGTCCTCAAGCGCGTGTGGTACGACAAAATAGAGAACGGCGAGAAGAATGTGGAGTACCGCGAACTCAAACCGTATAACTGCAAAAGAATAAAGGGTCTCGGACTTGTGTGCCCATATGCCATGCCTTCCGGTAAGAAAGAAACGAGAATATGCCAGAAGGACGGCAAGGAATGTGTCAGTGGATGCCAAATCACACAGTCGACGGTGAACTTCAGAAGAGGATATACCAAGACGACAATGAAGTTCACCATAGACACACTGTCCGTCCAACGTGGCGACCCGTCATTGGGCGCGCCTGAGAACGACATTGTCATCAACATCGGGCTCGGTCGCAGACTTAAGGACGGAGAGACATATCCAAATCAGGAACAGTAGATGTGTTCCGTTGAAACACAAGAAAAATGGGCGAACCTTGATTGGCTCGCCCATATGTTTCGTATGTTTGTTGGACTGATTGTCACTTGGTGTGAATTAAGATTGTGTGAGGTGACTTAATAATGGCAATTTATAAAATCTTGAAGACCACGTATAGCAGCAACAAGATAATTTCGTGCTTCGCCTTCATTGCCATATTGAGGCATTTTTGCTCTTGCCTCAGCTTGTTTTAATTTACTCTTTAATTCTGCAAGACACGAAAAAATATCTTCATCTCTATAAGTGCCATCCGTTGTGTGTAAAACATCCAAGTTTCTGCCTGCTTTATATCCTCTGTGAAAACTATTTTCATTCACTATACTTCTGATAGTTTCAGCAATCATCCGTTTCAATTCGGATTCTCTAAGTTGAATAGTTCGCCTCATATTTCTTGATTCATTTTGTACATTACCATATCTTTCGTCAAATACCTTGTTAATTAGATCAGCATCTATTCCAAGAGACATTGATAACCATTTGAACAATAGTCTTTTTTCCCTTTCTCTCCCACGTATCGCACAATGCATATAGTATTCAGGCATACTATAATTTGCACTTGGTGACACATCGGCATTTTCTAACTTATCGAATATTCTGTTAATGGTGTCTTCCATCTTTTTGAACTATTTTGCAAGTATATAGATCCCTAATTTACAAAGTGGCATATTCAAATTTCACACGGAAACCTAAACCATAGTCCGATGAATATTCATCATCTCCGCCTAAGTCAACAGTTATGGCATCAAACCCATTTCCGTCCACCGCTTGTCCTCCGAACATTTTTCTCAACCCTCTCTCAACCATTGTGTAAGCATGCTGAATACTCTCGGTTTGAAAGTCGTCGTTCAACGCCCCATTCACGGCCTCCTGTATCATATTGCGGAGTCTTGATTCTGTTATTCTGTATTTCCTCATAATAAGCCAAAGTTTGTTGTTCAGATATAAATAGTCGCCGGTGCGGAAACTTGCACGAAAGCATCATACATACCGAATTGGATTGGGAATAAGTTGGCAGAAGGCACTATCATTAAGATTTGTGTTTCTATTGCATTTTGCACATTATATCATGTGTGAAATTTTGTGCAAAAATACATATAACACCAATATCATTGCCTACCTATTTATGTAGAAGAAAACGATGACAAAAGAATGAACATCAAACTTAAAGACAATGAAGCGTTCACTGTTACCGACGGGTCCGGTGTTGTCACTGACGTTCTCTCAATAAGAGGCAAACAAGATGCTCTTACTGCAGGTGACGGTATAGCGATAGACAGCAATGACACCGTCCGAACCACCGGTATTCCATTCGGCAGATGTGACAGCACTTCAACTTCAACGGCATTCACGGCGACAGTCCCCGGCATAGACAGACTTGAGGATGGTGTGTGCTGCATGATTGAGAATGGTGTGGTCACATCAGCAGCAGGTTTCACATTGAATGTGAATGGACTGGGTGGAAAACCTGTGTACAATAACATGGCGGCCGCTACTCGTGACACCACTATATTCAATGCCAATTATACAATGCTGTTTGTGTATGATGAAACACGAGTGGAGGGTGGATGCTGGATATGCTATAGAGGTTATGATGCTAATACTAACACCACTGGTTATCTGTTGAGAACCGATAAGACAGTGATGAATGTCTCAGATACTGCCAGATATTATAAGATATATTTCACATCAGCAGACGGCACAAAATGGGTTCCCGCATCAGTTAATAGCACTAACAACGCCACATCAGCAAGACCTGTTAACCAAAGACCTATTGACCCGTTTGGTAGGATTGTTTATACTTCAGCTAGTACAAGCTATACCGCCGGCGCTAATTTAGCCGCGACTACCATATGGGACCAATATAATTTCGCATTAGGTTACTCTTTCAACAGAACAGGTGCGGCATTAACTTTAACAGTAGAAGCGCCTGTATATCTTAAATGTGCCCCCCAGACCGACGGCTCTGCTATAATGGATGCGGACACTCCCATTGTACAGGCGTTGCCTACAACTAATGACGGTAAAATATATATCTATTTAGGCGTGGCATACAGCGCTACCAATATTGAGCTAGTGCCTCATCATCCTGTGTATTATCACGATGGTACTGGTATTAGGATATGGACTGGTAGTACTGGTGCTGACTTGACAAACTACTACACTAAGACGGAGGTGAATACCGCTTTAAATGGCAAGCAAGCTACCTTGGTTAGTGGCACTAACTTGAAGACCATCAACAACGAAAGCTTGTTGGGTAGTGGGAACATCTCCATACAAGGTGGGGGTGGTTCTGCAAACATTGAATACAATTCAAGCAAAACTGCACTAGTAATTGGTGGTGGAAGTACGAAATATACAATAAGTTTATCTGATGGAGATTTGTTGCGTCCAAGTGTAAAAATCAACGATTTCACCTATTCAGCATCGAATTTCCCATTAGAGGTTAACTCTGGTGACATTTTAAATATTGTTGTTAGTGCAGCAGGAGGTAGCACTTGCACTACAACTATGGGTGGAACTACGGTTTCAACATCAACGTCATTCAGCATACAAAGTGTAAGTGGGAATATAGTTATAACAGTTTCAGCCCCAGGCAGCGGGCCAGGTGGAGATGGTCCTATCATTGTAAATTAACAATTATGAATTATGGCAAACATAGATAAAGTAACTTTAAACGGAACTGACTACACGATAGTAGACAGCACAGTTCCAAGTTGGGCGAAGAATAGCACTAAGCCCACATACAATGGTGGCGAGGTGAAGTACACGGGCACTAGTGGAAATGTAGTGACTAACAACACTACATTGAATGTTGCCATTAAGGCGATAGATGATGCGATAGGTAACGTAGAAACCTTATTAGCAAGAATTTGATTATGAGTATAGCAAGTGAGATAAGCCGAATACAAACGGCAAAAGCAGATTTAAAAACTGCTATAGAAAATAAAGGTGTTACTGTTCCTAGTAGTACTAAGTTAGATGGTTATGCTGATTTGGTTGACAGTATTGAGCAGGGTGGTAGCGGCACTGTTGAATCAAATGATGTTGAGTTTATCGACTATGATGGCACGATTGTTGCCTCGTACTCTGCTGCTGAGTTTGCTAATCTTGCTGCGTTCCCTGATAATCCTGACCACACGGCAGATGGACTGGTTTCACAAGGTTGGAACTGGACACTGAGTGAGGCAAAAACCTATATGGCTGACCACAAAGGTCTAATTATAGGCCAAATGTATACTACTGATGATGGTGCTACAAGGATCACAATAAACTTGACTGATAATAAAAGTACCTTCTACTTATATTTTACGCAAAGTAAAACTAACGGAGTAACTATTAATTGGGGTGATGGAAGCCCTGTGGAGACAGGTTCTAGTACAACTATTACTATCACACATAGTTATACATTAGCTGGAACATATATAATATCTTTATTGCCTGAGGATAATTGTACTTTAACAATTCCATACTCACCATATAATTTTACTATAATGATAGGAGGGAGGTCTAGTTCAACTGATAATGATAGAAATTCTGTAATAGCAATCAATATCGGGAAAAATGTAGCTGCTGAGAATAATCCATTTGGGATGCTCGGAAGGCTTCGTACTATAACACTTTCTAATAATATAGGGACATGTAAATTTTGGCGATGTACACATTTAAAAGCATTAGTACTTCCTCCTAGTATCACAGCACTGCCAAGTAACTTTGCTGAGAATTGTTTTTCTCTAGTAAAAATATCACTGCCTAATACTATTACAACTTTTGGCTCAGGTGCGTTTAGGTACTGTTACGCACTTAAAAAAATTACTATACCAAATAGCGTTACATCACTTGGAAGCGAGGCAATACGAGATTCTCTGTCATTAGAGAACGTACAGCTTTCAAATTATGCTGACATTCCTGATTTTTGCTTTTATAACTGTCGGTCATTAAAGGAAATAAATATTCCTAATAGCGTAGTGTCTATTAATAACTATGCTTTTGGGGATTCTAGTGTTACGTCAGTAGTAATTCCTGATTCAGTAACTTCTCTTGGAAATTCAGTATTTGCAAACTGTTATAAGTTACAAGAACTGGTAATCGGCAATGGGATTACTAATTTAGGCTCTGGCTTATGCTACTACTGTAAATCCCTGCGAAAAATAGTTATACCAGATAATATTACTGGCGCTTTTAATGGAATTGGTTCATATTGTCAATCGTTAGAAAATATAATTTTACCAAGCACGATTACGGCTATTGGAAATTCTGCATTTGATGGGTATTATATTTTAGACCACCTAGATATACCGAGTAGTGTTACTTCTATAGGGACTAGCTGCATAAATACTGCATTACGATATTTAGTATTGCGCAGCGTATCGCCACCAACATTAGGCAATGCATCAAACTCGCTAGGCTCCACTTCTTTTACATTCCCGATATATGTTCCTGATTCGGCTATTGAAGCCTACAAGAGTGCTTACACGAACTATGCTAGTAGGATTAAGGGTATCAGCGAGCGTTAGGATGGGATGATAATGGGCACCGAAGAAATTCGGTGCTCTTTTTTTTGTGAACTATACGCCAAAAGCAAATGGGCAACCGTCACCGGTCGCCCATTCTTCGCATATTTCCGTATGCGCCCCTAATCTTTTCCGAACATCTTGCTGTAACTTCTTCTCGCAAAGTCGAACATCGGTTCTTTCTCTCCGCTGTCCTTCCACTTCCCGTAAGTGTAGCTGTCATTGTTCCTCACGTGTCCTATGACATTGTATTTGGATTGTCTCGCCTTGTCCCCATACATGTCGTCTGTGGCCATACGGTTGTTGAGGCGGTCAATATCCCCTCTTAGCGAATCCACAGAAGGACGCTCATCGCCTCTGTATTTTTTCATGCACGCCCAGAATATGCTGTTGACCATTTCAGCGTGCCTCACAGCGTCAGAAGTGAGCAAATTCCACACTTCGATGTCGTCGTCGTACGGAATCAGGTCATCAACCTCGTTTTCGACAAGGTCGTGAAGATCGTCGATTGAGTTCGAAGGTTCGGAGAAATACATCCCTATCACCTTGTCGCCTAAGATTTTTTCACCTATACTTCGGACCAAATTGGCGGCCTTCCCGTAGTCCGGCTCTTGGCCGAAGTTCGGGTTCTCTCTCCGCCACTGACGGTTCAGTCCGTCGATGACTGATTCAGTTATCAGTCGGGTGATATTCTCAACATTCTTCATGCTCGATCATTGTTGTCAGTTTATTCGGCGAGTAAAGGAAGTCCACGAGACTGTCGGACAGACATCTGTACTTCTCGTCGACCGGCGTGATGTACAGGAAGGTGGAAGGCTGGACACCCTCACATGCGTCGTTCATCTCCACGTAAATCATCCATTCAGGTTTCTCGATATCTCCGTTGAGTATTGACTCTATCACCTTGTTGACATAACATATCCTCTCGCATGGCCTTGAGCAGTCGGCCGTCATTATGTCCGGTATGTCAAGGTCTTGCGGAGCATCATCCCATCCGGTGAAGTTGGCGTACGTGTCCGCACGGCAGAAGACGCCGTATCGGATGATGTCCTCAAGTTTTCTGCCCTCGCAGTCGAATATTGAGAGCACACATCGCATGAGCGTCTCAAGCGCTTGTATTGATTCGCTCGAGTATATGGTTGTAAGTTCCTCGTGGCACTTGCAGTCGCAGCAACATTCCTTGCAGTTGAACATGTTCGTTCGGTTTAGTTTTGCGTTATTTCATTCGAGTTGTGACGGACCATGTTTCAGTACGTCATCTCATCGACCGAAGATACTCGCCCATCTCCTTTCTCGTCAAAGGATGGATATCTTCCTTGATTAGCATCCTGCCGGCAACCATATTCTGCCAGAAATCAAGCGCTTCTCCGATGCTGCGTTTTCTGTTGTTCTTGCGTCCGCTGAACGATGTTCCGTCATTGTCACGCCAGTACCTTTGACGCCATTCGTCGTCAGTTCCTCGGTCACGTTCAATACTGTCCATCGCATCTTTCCTGCTTCCGACCTTCTCTGCGTTGTCTCCCACAAAAGAAAACGCTTTGTTGCCCATCCTTGACATGTAGTTTGAGGCGGTGTCGATATGCAACTCATTGTTTTCACCTTTCTGATGCCACCCAGGGACTTCGCAATTGTTTGTGCCTATCAAATTTCCCTTAGTTTTACCTTTTTCCTTGTAGTAAATGGAATCTTGGTTGTAATACTCGGCAATGCGCAATAAATTGTCCAAGAAATTACTGTCATCATCACGGTTGACAACCAAGTATGATTCCTCAGAAGACTCATCGGTCATCCCTTCGGGGTAGACACCCTTTATTTTGGTTACACCATATCCTAACTGCAACAGTTCCGTCACCATCATCTTGTTTTTCTGACGGTTTTCCTCATGGGTAAAACGCTTGCCCACCACCCAGTCCTTGTTATGACCGAGATAAGTCGCCTTTTTGTCTCTAATGTCTTTCAACTCACTGCGGAAGGCACTGATGAATGCGCAGTCACAATCCTTCAGCCATTGCAGCATCCTGTTGATATTGCTTTCGTTAATGCGCTGCTTTGTGGCGCGAACCACATTGTTGAAGTTGCGCACCTCGTCAATGCGGTGCTCATACATTTCATGCAGTGCCGTTTTAACGGTTTTGTGTATGATGCGTTGCAAATCACTTTCTTGCAAATATGTTGTCTTTTTCATTTGGAAATAATTTTGATATGTTTAGTAGTCACCGATGAATATCCAAACCTCATCATAGAATGAACTCTCAGCGCATTTGGTTCCGAAACATTATCCCTTGTGGCGGAAAAATATCTCATCTCAATTTACCATGTAATTTTCCCCTGCAGAAATACCTGTGCTTTCCGCTCCATCCGGGTTCGACACACTCGGTAATCAGTCGGTCGACATCATATTGCGATGTTCGTGCTTCAATGAGGTCATAATACGACTCCACGCATTCGAAGAACGGGATGCGGAACTTGAATTTGCGCGATATCTTTGTATAGAAATCACGGTCATTGGTGGCATCGACAATCTCATGCTCCTCTCGCTGAAGTTTCAGCGGTGAATTGTGGTCATCGCCTTCCCAATATTGGTACGACACATCGTCCCCGTTGGTCATGTCGACGAAAATCGCCGATTCCTGATTGAACATGTATGCCAATTTTATGAGTTCGTCGCGAGATATGTTGAAAACCATGACACTAGTTTCGGACGAGCCATACATTCCGTCCGTGACATAGAACCTGTACTGTCCGTTTTTCAACAAGTCCAACAGTTCTTCGTGTGACTTCTTGTTGTAGTCCGATGGGAGGTCGCTACCGTCCGAACCCATCGGGTTCTGTGCTGATACTATGCCGATAGTCTTCACCCTGCGGTTCTTCCCCTGAATCGCCTGTTGGGCCTTTTGTCTGCGAGAGGTCTCATTCACGGCATCTCGCACCGCCTCGCTGATGATGTTCTTTAACTTGTCGTACATGTGTTCACTTGATTTGTTTCCTAATAAATATTATGGTTTCACGCTCGCTTGTCCCACGATATCAGGTACAGTTCCTCGCTGCCGACCTCCGCAATCCGTCCTGAAAGTTTGACGATGTTGAATCCGGATTCGACGAAAGGGGCAAATATCTCCGGGATGTGCTCAGACATCTCAGGGTCAAAGTCCACCACGCAGCAGTACGAACGGAAACGAGGTTCGTCAGTGTTGTAACTTTCCGGACTGATGCGCGTCATGATCATTCGCTTGATGTGACGCTGTGCCACCTCGATGTACTGTTGCGGAGACTTGATGTCCCCATACTTGGTGCGCATGAACGCGTCCATTGCGTTCACCGTGTCGTTAACGTGACTGCCGCACAGCAGGTCCACAACCTTGTGGAACATTCCTTTTTTTTCGTTCTCTTTCATGTCTTTGTTTTGTCTTGAATGGTTTAACATATAAAAACCGCCATTCTGCCTGAATGACGGTGTAAGGTAATAAAAGAAATGGAATTACTGAAACATTTCAAGTTAAAAAAACTTAACCCGTGATTTTTTTTCTCGCTAAATATCCGTCTACACTTTTGTGGCAAAGTTCCGAGAACTCCTTGTTCGTTATCTCCACGAGCGTGTCCCCATAGTCGGACAGTCTGCTGACATTCATCGTCATCTCGATTGGAATCCTGACCGACGACGCGTCGACGAACAGTATGTCTAATGTGGGGTTGTTAACGTGGGTGTTTTCCTGTGCGTTGAAGTGGCCGACAATACGTCCGCCCCTCTTCAACGTCCACGACCGTCCGATAATTTCCTTGAAAACGTCAGAATATTCAGAAGCAGTCACCCGGTGACGTGAAAGCAGTTCATGTGCCGCCTCCTCCGCATTGACTAACGGTTCGGTCCGTGACTCATCGCTTAGTCTTTTGCAAAAGCGCTCGATTGCCCCTAAAGCCGAAATGTCTTCGGACGGCAAGGTGTCCTTTGGTAGTCTAATTGTTTTCATCACTGTTGGCTGTTGATATAAATTGAAAATAGTTTCTTTGCCTGTCACGCCGGTCACTATGAGACAAATCAATAGAACGACAAGTAGTATCGCAACTATCCAACACAGCACCTCGTCAACTTTTGTCATTGGCACACATTTTTGTACACCTCTTCGGTGAGCTTGATGTCGTATGAAGAGTCATGGAGTTTCGACTCGTCCAACGTTATGCCCAAGAACGACGCCACAGTGGACAGCCTGAAATTCGGCATCTCGCTCCGTTTTTCGATGAGTTTCGCTGACGCGAGGATCATGACGTCTATTGTGTCCGGCCAAAACCAAGAACCGTAGTACGGGTCACCGTTGACAAGGAAAAAATTGCGCATGAATTGTGAGTCGAACGACTGACAGTTGTAACCCACCATGTGGAACTTGTCCTTGCGGTCGTAGCGGTTCACGTATTTCGACAGCATCGCCACAAAACTGCGGAATACCTCCTCATGCGGAGGGTATGACATCAGCGTCTCTGTCGTCAGGCCGCCGACATCAAGGGCGTCTTGGTTTATTTCTGCGCCTTCGAACGGGCGCACGTGGTAGTCGAAAGACTCCTTGAACTCACCGTCGACATAAATACTGCCGCTTATTTGATGGATGGCGCACCGTGCCGGGTTTGTGCCGGTCGTCTCCACGTCCAAAAAGCAAAGTTTTGTCATTTTTTGGTCTTTTTTACTGTTAATACACTGTCGAAATGCCGTATCACTTCGGACATTGACGATATGATCGACTTACCGAGTGTCTGAAGGTTGTCCTGATGGATGCAGAACATAATGTATATCAAGCCGAAGAACACCGACAAGACCACCCATATGCGCCACGTGAACCAAGACTCCATGAACAGCAGCGAACTCACAGCCATAGCGACCATGATAGCGGCGATAAAACGGAACAAGTTTAGCATCTGAATTTTCTTTAAAACTTTCTTTTATATGCGCAAAGGTACCAAAAAAACATAGAATCACAAAGAAAGTATGGTTAAATTTTGTTAAACTAAAAAAAAAAATCCGCCGCCATTCATCATGACGGAGGATTCCTTTTGGGTAATTGGGCACAATATGTTAACCTGCGCCGAGATCCTTAAGGTTGTTGTCTATCGCTGCGCTTTGCGTGAATTCACGGAACGCGTCCTTCGCCACTTCCATATCACGGAGTCCGCGGCGCTTGCTCATTGTCCCTCCCTTGGTCAAGTCAGTTCCGACACCCTGCGCAAGGTGTTTGACCGGGTTTTTCCCGACCTTCGCCATGAGTTTGTCGAGTTGTGCTCGCAGTTCGCTGAATTTCTTCACATCCATTTTTTTCCCTTTCCTCAGACGGCGCATCTCTTCCTTGACATCCTCAATCATCCCCTCGATTTCCTTGGTGTCCTGTATGATGTCATCGGGTACGTTTTCCTCTGATGAAGAGTCTTTCCCTTCCTCGGCCTCATATATGGCGCGCCTCACTGATTCTGTGATGATTCTTCTGAGCGCGCTTTCGGTAAGTTTGATCGTTCTTTTCGCCATTGTGCTTTGGTTTTATGATAAATAGTGGAAAGGTTTTGTTTCGGAAGATATCCTGTGACATTGGGGCATGCGTCCAGACTGACGGCAAGACGCTGTGAGCCAATCTTGTTTTAACTTAAATGTAGTCCTGAATTTTGTTGAGCAGCATGACGGCTCCCTTTGGGAGAACCCCATTGGCGTCCCACTCCGCCAACTTGCGTCGCATCTTTGCGGCCAGCTGGAAATCATCTGCAGTATTGCCGAACCATGTCACAGAAAGCACATCGCAGCCAAGACGTTTAGCCCAATCATTTCGCAAGTAAATGAATCCCTTAGGGGTCATTTCGCCAATCTCACCGTATTTCGCGTTCCACCTGTCACGCAAATGGCTCTTTTCAAGACCGCGTCTGACGTATTCATTGCCCAAATTAACGAACGATTCACTCTGTTTGCGAGTCGGACTCGCCCACGTAAGTTGTCTGGCAGTCTCGGATCTTGGAACATCGTCACTCGGACCCTTTATCTCATTAATGACACGCCTCACGCTCTCGCTGATAATGGTGCGGAGAGAACTCTCCGTCAAACGTATTTTTCTTCCCATATTATCTTGTCTTTAGTATTTTGATAATAAATATAGACTAAACCTGTTATGACAATGGGGCTTGTGTCCAGCCTGACGGCAAGACGCTCGAACTGCCTTGTGTGTCTATGTACCTACAGTACACCGTCCCTGTCGGGGCGCATCCTGTGAGCCAATCTTGGGCATACCCATAACTTATTGTCGTGTCCACGTCGACCCTGACAGACGACACGTTCGGTGAGTTCTGGTACATCTGTCGGAAGCACATCTCCTTAAAATCGCCTGTCACGGTGATGTCAGGCGTCACCCTAAGGTTCGGGCAACCGTAGAACATCAGCATGTAGCATCTTTCCGGCAGTGAAGTCGCCGGAAGCGCCGGGGCCACCTCTATCGCCGTGCTGTTGTACATCGCGAAGTAGCAAGCTATCTCCAACTGTGTCGAGTGGAGCACTGACGGTGTCGTAAGTGACGAGCACTCTGAGAACATACCGTAGTAGCATAATTGCGCCATCTGCGTCGCCGGCAGTTCCGGCGAACTTGTCAGTGAAGAGCATTGCGCGAACATCTCATCGTAGCATGCGTATGCGAGCGTCGTCGCCGGAAGCGCAGGTGTCCTAAGCAGTGACCTGCATGTGGCGAACATGAGTTTGTAGCACTGTGTCGTGGCGGTCATTGCCGGCAGTTCCGGTGCGGTGACGAGTGACGTGCACGCCTCGAACATTGATTCATAGCATCCGCTGGAAAGTGTCGTGGCGGCCAGTGACATTTCTGACGCGTTCACCACGTGGGTGTTGTTCTTGAACATCTGTTTGAACGCATGGTCTTTGCCTGTAAGGTCACGGACTCCCCTGTAGTTGTCCCCGTACAGCATGGACAGCGGGTTGCCCGTCACGTCGAAGTCGCCTGTCGCGGAGAATGTACCTACCCCGGCCGAAGACGTCGGCGCTATCTCGGCCTTCCACAGGACTTTTTGCCCGGCATTTATCTGCGGAGTGCTCTCCCCTGCGGGAAGCTCCGTCCACGTTTCCCCGTCGTCGACACTGTAGAACGACGCGTTGGCGCTGAGCGAGAATGTCCCGGACTCAATGGCCGAGAACGTCAGGTAGTCGTCGGCCGGCGTGTGCGGACTGTTGTAAGTGACGGTGTCCGTGTCCGACTGAAGCGCCAGCCAAGGCTCTTCGTAGGACGGGCCGTGATACACCGCGTCGTGTTCGGCGGCAGTTCCGTAAAGATGGATATATATCATTGCTTGTTTCTTTTGTTGTCTTCGTTTTCGTCCACTATGTAGTCGAACACGGTGGAGTTCAACCTTATTTCTTTCCCGTTGTCGTCGATGAGATGGTACGACAGGGCGTCATTCCTTTCGGTGAGATAGATGACGTTGCTGAATATCATCGAGTTGTCCAGCTTGGCCCATCGGCCTTTGTCGGAGACGAGGCGCATCATTGCCGCTTTCCGAGTTTGTAGGACACCCAGTCAAGTATGCCCTCGACATGCGCCCTGACTATCTGGTGCTGGCCGAGGTCTGAAAGCAGGTACTTCACGTCATCCTTGTTCGTCATGAAGAAGTTCTCCGTGAGGCAGCACGGGCATTTCGATTTATGGATGATGTAGAAGTCGCTCTCCCAGTCGGGGTCTCCGTCAGACATCTCCTTGCGCAACGTCATTCCGTCCTCCTTGAACCTCTTTTCGGCGCGCTTGTAAATCATGTCGGCGAGTTTGTCTGAGTTGTTCTGCCCCCTTGTCGTCCATATGGTCCATCCCCTTGCGCTCGTCCACTCGGACGCGTCGCCGTGCGCGTTGACGTGGATGCTTACCATCACGACGTTTCCCGCGCCTTCCTTGTCGCACACCTTGTTGATTCTTCTCACCCTCTCCTTGAGGGATATGTCGTTCTCCTCGGGGGCGACGATCCTCGCGTCGTAACCGAACGACTTGAGTATGTCGCACAGGTCGTTCGCTATTATCCTGTTGTAGCGGTACTCCCTGAACCTTCCGTCCTCTATCGCGTCACCCTTGATTCCTGTTCCGTCAACCTTCGGTGAGTATTTGCCCGGAGTGTTCTTTCCGTGTCCGTGGTCTATAAGTATAACCATAAAAAATCCGCGGCGGTGATTTTGTCCACCGCCACAGATAAATATCAGGGATGACGCCAACTCAAATTCCGTCCAGCTCGGAGAGAAGTTTTTCCTTGTATTCGTTCAACTTCTCCACTGCCTCTGACAGTATTCCCTTGACCACATTGTCGTCGCAAGCGTCCACGAGACTAATCTCCGAGGCGACATCCTCGCATCTTTCAATCTTGTACAGCAGGTTAGCCACCTGCACCGCCATATTTCTTTCCATGCCGCAAAGGTAGCGAATTAATTTGGAAAAAAAACAATATACTTGATAAAAAATTAGCGAATCAGAACGATTCGCCAATATGTTCAACAAGTCCATTGGATTAGTGCCTAGTACCAATACCGGATTGGTTATGCAAAATAGTTTGAACTTTTCTTTCTAGTTCTTCGCCTGATAACCCTTTGCTTGCCCAATATTTCCTAAGACCATCAACTTTACGCGGATCAACATTTTTACCCATCTCTGTTTGAGACCGTTCTCCCCAATTTGGATACTCAGAATTCTCCCTGATTATTCTTTTTACCGACTCTTTCACGATTCTGTGAAGGTCTGATTCGGTTAATCTTATTATTTGTTTCATATTATGAAATGTGCTTAATTCATTATTTTATTAATAACTATTACAATGAACGCGTATATTGTCCCCTTAATTTGATGATGAAAGATTTTTCCCCACTAATTATTGTGAAAAAGGGAAAGAAATGGGAAAGATTGTCATATTGAGCGAGGAGTCAGCGAAATGCGTCAGAAGGGGTGTGCTGAACGAGTCGTTCCACCCGTTAAGGGCGCAGGTGCTCAAGGTGAAGAGATACCTTGACAGCATGTTCGTCAGGGACAAGCAGTACGACATAGACGCCGACGGAATGCCAGTCAAGAAGGCGACTGCCGTGATGATGAGCGACGGACAGGCGCTCAAAGCGATGAACGGTGAAGAGCTTCTCTCGCTGCTTGACGACCATTTCGGGGACATAATCAAGAACGACTCGGACCGCAGGAAGTTCCTCAAGGCAGTGATAAACTATTGGTACACGGGTGACATCAGTAAGGAGGGGATGCTTCCTGTCAACACGCTATAGACAAAACAGAGGACAGAAATGGGCGAGACTTGTAGTTTCGCCCATATTTCTTGCTACTCTATTGTCCTTTTCATTACCGGTCTTCTCTCTTTGAACCAACATATCCGTTTGACATGTCCAACACCGTGTCCCATCTGTCGTCGGAAAGTGTTATGATCAGTCGCTCGATACGGAATTGCTTTGCGAAAACGCCTTGCCCGCTGTATTTACGCTTCAGTTCATCGACCAAAGATTGCGCTTCTTCCTTTGAGTTTACGACCTCGTCTCCCCAATCAATGTCTTCCCAGTCGTGATATCCCACATTCTTGATGAAATCCCAGGTAACGCGGTATTTTCCTGTCCGCCTGACGTCAAATATGTCGTTGTCACCGTCGTCGGGGTCGAATATGCCCTCACGCAGTATCTTCCTGATTGATTCTTCAACCAGACCTCTAAGGTCCGATTCTGTCAGTCTTATTCTTCTTTTCATGCCACATAGGTTATTTCCCATAAATAGGACATAGGTGGACCGCACAGATATTTATCCGGAAGACACAAACACTACACAAGAATGGAATATATACGTTTATTCAAAACAAAATCCGCCCATGACACAGCCCGCGCCTATGTGGGTGGTGAGTATAAAGAACCATGGGTGGCGTACGTGGACGACAACTCGAAACTTGTGACATACAACAAGGGATGGGACGAGAAGTATTTGACGTTTGAGGCGATTGAGAGCGGAACGTTTAGCTTCTCGAACAGCGGTCTGTCATATTCAATAGACGATGGTGACACTTGGACAGAAATTGCACAAGACACTGACACACCAACAGTGAACGCCGGTGATAGAATTATGTTCAAGGGTGTTCTGAATTTTGTTGAGGGAAAAGAAGGTCCAATGGGGGTTGGAACTTTTTCTTCCTCAAATTCATTTAATGCGATGGGTAACCCTTATTCATTGCTGTATGGGGACAACTTTGCGGGGGTTAGGGACCTAACCGGAAAGATCTCTGCATTGGCTTTATTATTCAATAATTGCCAAGGATTAATATCAGCCAAAAACGTTGCTCTTCCTGCGACAACGTTGTCTGACGGTTGCTACTTCAGCATGTTCAGTCGGTGTTATTCACTAATATCGGTTCCAGATCTTCCTGCTACCACGTTGGCTATTGGTTGCTATGGAAGCATGTTCTCGAGTTGCGAATCACTGACGACAGCACCTGATCTTCCTGCAACAACGTTGACCC